>ERZ791734.38-NODE-38-length-233906-cov-8.652903_pt1 | contig 233906 bp, 218 predicted proteins | sample MGYA00509953_ERZ791734 | MGnify/ENA primary metagenome ERZ791734 (study PRJEB30046, sample SAMN00792038) | human gut metagenome | study: EMG produced TPA metagenomics assembly of the A metagenome-wide association study of gut microbiota in type 2...
TCAGGTGTTAGTGTCCTTACGGATGTGGGGGTTCGAGTCCCCCCCCTCGCACCAATTATCTTACACCCCTTCTGAGTGTTCTCTTCTCCCTGTTATTTCAGACTCATCAGTATCACCAGCATTGCACTGACCAGTGCGACACAGGATGGCAGTAACACAAAGTGGCGCAGTTGCTTGTGCCAAATCATGGCTGACGTGATCAATAGCCCTGCCACGATAATGGCTTTCCAGACAGCAAGGGAGAGATCGGCAAACATCAACCCGCCGAGAACGGCTCCCGGTAGCAATACCCCCCAACCACTTCCCAGCGCCCTGTGCAACATGGTTCCGCCTCTTACAACGATAATGATAACCAATATCATATGACAAAGATTATCATTTGTCAGCTGAATGAATTAAAAACCACCGACCTTTACCTTTCCCGTAATGACAGGAATTGCCTAAGGTGATAAATTGCGCACCTGTTAACAACATCTAAAGATTTTCTGATAATTACTCTTTGAGTTTTTTGCATATTTTATTGCGAAACAACACCTACTTATTTGTTTTAATTAAATTTTAATAAAAACACACGACTATGACATCACAATCCTGGCGGTCTTTGGTTCACAGAAAATATCAATTATCGTTACGTTTATTTTTATTTCTGAACGCAACCTCTGCAGTGTTCTCGGTAACAAATCCGCTCAATTCGGTACGCGTGTTATCTGCCCCCCTGATTGCTATTTTCTCTATCAGTACCGGTCTGTTCGTCTGGCACTGGAGAAAGAGAGCGCGGAAGATCAATATTCCTGTCGTTTCAGCAATCTTCGGTATTTTGTGGGCCTGGCAAATTGCCTCCAAATTCGCCTTAATTACCCACGACCAAACGACCTATTTGTTAATCGCCCTGTTAACCGTGCTTTTTATCGGGACGCTGGCATTCGCCAGTAATATCAAAGCATTTACCCTGCACTCGCTGCCCGCGTTTATTGTCTGCCTGTGGCTAAGCGAGCACGATATATGGCTGAGAATGTCCTACTCTTTCGCACTTCCTGTCGTGGCAATTGCCATTCATAACATTTTGCAACGACGTAACGATCGTTTCGCGCAGGAGTTGCTCTCTCGCTTGCTGGAAGAACGAGAGACCCTGACCGACCTGAGCATGATGGATCCTCTTACCGGACTCTATAATCGTCGTGGTCTGCAAAGCCGTCTGGAAAACCTGCCGACGGTAGAAAATGGCGAGCACTTCGTCCTGCTGATGGATATCGATCACTTCAAAGCCTATAACGACCACTATGGTCATATGATGGGCGACCAGGCACTGAAACGTGTCTCTGCCGCCATCCGCGATGCCGTGCGTTCTCGCGATATTGTGGCACGTTTTGGTGGGGAAGAATTTATGGTGCTGCTGACCAATATTTCACTTGAGCATGCCCGCCAGACTGCAGAGCGGATCCGTCAGAAAGTTTACGATTTGAAAATCCCGCATTTGTTTAACGAAAGCGTCGCGACAAATGTCACCATCAGCATTGGTATCGCCATTTTCGAGAATGACGACGTAGAAGGCGCGCTGGAAAAAGCGGATAAAGCGCTCTACGAAGCCAAGCATATGGGGCGCAACAATATTCTGTTGAGTGAAGAGTTGCAGACGGCGTAAACACGACGGCAACGTCACCAGGACAAAAGTCTTGCCATTGGTATGAGCAATAGTTAGGATTGGCAATCATTATCATTTAGATTTCTATCCAAACTATGGCCACGCATACCGCACATATTGTCGAGCCCCTCCTCTGGCGAGCCCCCCTCACCAGCGGGAATGTTTCGCTTGCGGATGCCATACGGGATAAGATTGCCAAAACGCGCGCCCACCTGCTGGACTTTATCCGGCTTGATGAAGCACACCCGCATCACGCCATGACGCTCGCAGAGTGGCGTCAACCGGCAAAACTGCAATCGCTGCTGGCCACCTATTCCGACCATATTTATCGCAATCAGCCTGCCATGACGCGGGAAAATAAGCCCCTGCTCTCTCTCTGGGCGCAATGGTATATCGGACTGATGGTGCCTCCGCTGATGCTGGCGCTGTTAACGCAGAAGAGCATGCTGGAACTCTCACCTGAGCATTTCCACGTCGAGTTTCACGAAACCGGACGCGCGGCCTGTTTCTGGATTGATCTTCATGAAGACCAGAGCGCAGAGAGACTGACTGCCCGGGAACGGATGGAGCTGTTGATCACACGGGCGCTGATCCCGGTCGTGGATGCGCTGGAAGCCACGGGAGAGATTAACGGGAAGCTTATCTGGAGCAATACCGGCTATTTAATCCACTGGTATCTCACGGAAATGAAGCCGCTGCTCGGTGAGGAGAGTGTTGATGCTCTGCGTCAGTCCTGTTTCTTTGCAAAACAGCTTTCCGACGGCCGAGACAACCCGTTATTCCGTACCGTTGTACTTCGTGATGGGCTTCTGGTGCGCCGCACCTGCTGCCAGCGCTATCGCCTGCCGGACGTTAAGCAGTGCGGGGATTGCACGCTGAAATAGTCGGCTCAGCCTGATGCCCTCACCCTAGCCCTCTCCCACGGGGAGAGGGAGCAAAAACTAAAAACGGCAACCTGCGTTGCCGTTTTGCTTTTACCTAGGCCACCTGCTGATTATCCTCTTCCGCGTTACGCTGCGCTTCTTCCGCTTCCTGCTCCAGCAGCTGTTTCTCGTAAACTTTGAAGAACGGGAAGTAGATGATTGCCGATACGCAGGCCAGAACCACAACCAGGATCGCTGCGCGGAAATCCCATCCCAGGGCCCACGCTGCGCCTATCGGCGCCGGTGCCGTCCAGGGTACCACAGAGATGACACGGCCAATCAGATCAAAGGTCATTGCCGCCCAGGCCAGCACAGCGTTGACCATCGGAGCCAGCAGGAAGGGAATAAAGAACACCGGGTTCATCACGATCGGCGTACCGAAAATGACCGGTTCGTTAATGTTAAAGAAGCTGGGCACCACGCTTAAACGCCCAATAGAGCGTAAATGAGCGGAACGGCTGCGCAGATAGCAAATCACCAGTCCCATTGTGGCGCCCGACCCACCAATCACGATAAAGAACGTCCAGAACGCTTCCATGAAAATATGCGGCAGAGGCTGACCGGCGGCCAGCGCGGTCTGGTTTGCGCCAAGGTTAGTCAACCAGAACATCTGCAGCATCCCGGAGACGATAGCGGCACCGTGGATCCCGGCAAACCACAGCAGATGACCAATCAGCACGGCCAGCAGAATGGCAGGCAGCGAATCCGCAGCGGAAACCAGCGGTTTAAAGACCGACATAATCGCCTGCGGGATCAGCATGCCAAACTGTGACTGAATCACCAGACTGAGCGGATAGAGGGTCAATACCACCACCAGCACCGGGATCAACAGATCAAAAGAGTTTTTGATCATCGGTGGAACCTGGTCCGGAAGACGAATACCGATATTATGCGCTTTAAGGAAACGCATCATCTCAACGCAGTAAATGGCCACCAGAATCGCCGTAAAAATCCCTGTTCCACCCAGGCTGTCGACGGGCAGCGTGCCTTTAGTTTTCGGTGCCGCAACAAGCAGAAACGCCATCAGCGACAGCATGGCGCACATAAACGGATCCAGCTGATGTGATTTGACGTAGTGTTTACCCAGGTTGTAGGCAATGGCCGCACAAATATAGATGGACATAATACCCATCGTCATATCAAACGGCGTCAGGATCTGGCCTTCAAATTGCTTCGCCATATTCAGCCAGGCGCGTGCGAAGCCCCAGGTGGTATCCGGCGAAAATGGAGGGTAAGCGAACACTAATAAAAATGAACCCACAATCATAAATGGCATCGCGGAGATGAACCCATCGCGGATAGCCATAACATGACGCTGGGAAGAGATCCGCCCGGCAATCGGGCTGACGTAATTTTCAACGAAACGGAATATCAGGTTAAACGCAGCATGGTTGGCAGACATGGCAGATCTCCTGTCAGACGTTTATTACAGGCGCATTCGCGCCGTACGTTGTTCCATAAATTAGCTTCACAACCTTGCTGGCTTGTGTACCCGCGGTACTGCTCAGACGAAATGGTTTCATAATTTGCTCTTATTATTGGATACAGGGGACGTTACGTACTCAGTATTAATCTACGCACCACGCTCTGCAACCGGTTACTGTAACCGGTTTCCGTGATTGTGAAGGGGATCCAGAAATTTGCCGTCCGGGATCTTTGTTACTTAAGAGATATTTACAGAGCATAATTTCTTATGACAGATTACGCAGGATATTTGTCAGGAGGAAACAATGAGTTTGCAGTCTGTACAGCAGTTTTTTGCCGATAACGCGCCGGATATAGACATCATCGAGCTTAGCCAGAGTACTGCTACCGTTGCGTTGGCTGCTGCCGCCCATCGTGTTGAGCCGGGACAGATCGCCAAAACCCTGTCACTGAAGGTAAAGAATGAAGTGATTCTGGTGGTGGCGAAAGGCGATGCGCGTCTGGATAACAAAAAACTGAAAGACACCTTTGGTGCGAAAGCGCGCATGCTCAGCAGTGATGAAGTAGTTACCATTACCGGTCATCCGGTTGGCGGTGTGTGCCCGTTCGGACTGGAAAATCCACTCGCGGTCTACTGCGATATCTCTTTAAAGCAGTATGCTGAAGTGCTGCCAGCCGCAGGCGCCATCCACAGTGCTGTGCGTATTTCACCTGACAGAATGGCTGAGCTGACTTCCGCAAAATGGGTTGATGTCTGCATCTGACCGAAGCGCCAGAGCCCATCTGGCGCGTATAAGACTGATTATAAAAATGTGGCCTTGCTGAGGGCCAAACTTTGCGGATCCCTTGCCGGAAGATGGGTAAGAATATCCGCCGCATCGAGTAGCCCTACGTCAGAATTGACCCCCAGCTTCACCATCGCATTAAACTTGTGCGCCCGGATGGTCTTAATATTGCGTTCAAGCTCAGCCGCGATTTCAGGAATGGAATAACCGCAAGACATGTAACGCAGAATGGCCCTTTCCGTTGGGCTTAACATCCTGTTTTGACTGTGGTACCAGTGATTGAGCATATTATCATTGATGCGCAGCGTTTCATTCAACAACACCACGAATTCATTTTGCAACTGCTCAAGCGTCATTGACTTACTGACCACGCCGTGAAGACGTGACGGCGAAAGATGGCTAATTAACCGAGCCTCTGTCACATCAGAGACCAGGATAATGCGCTGGATATGGCTATGCGTGAACGCGAGGTCCCGCAGATGTGCCAGGCAGTTACGCCGTTCCTCTCGCGCATCGGAAAGTGAATAGATGAGCGAGAAAAAATTGACCTGATGAAGCGCCTTCTTAAAGCTGTCAAATTCACTGAACAGGTGCAGCTGATAATGGTTCAGCGTGGACAGAGTAAAAAGATTCTGTAACCCAATAGCACTCATCGTGCAATTTTCGATGACGGCGATATGTCTTGGTGAATCGGTTTTTTCCATTCCTCGAACTCTCCATAGGCTGACATTAAACTCAGCTCTCTCATTCCCTGCGTACTGTTGATCCAGGCGTACATATCGGCATTACTTCGTAAGGAGAGCCGTCGCATCGCACTGTTTTTTTGGGCGCTAATCGTTTTATTGCTCTTTTTGAGCAACGTGGCGATTTGGTTAATACCCCATCCCTTACCTAACAGCCGTAATACCTTGCGTTCGGAGTGGGTGAGCGCGATAAATGACTCGTCTTCCTCTTCCACTCCCTGAGGTTCCGGGGTTAATAACGTCTGGCTTATCCGCTCCGCCCGCTCGCGGCCAGCCCGAATAGCCGCCACCACGCCTTCAATCGGCTCCATTTCAGAAAGCAACGTGCTTTCTGGCCGCATCAGTAGCTCAACGGCAACAGGATATAGCGGGCGCGAAACTAAAAAGATCCAGTGAATTTCCCGATATTGATTCAATAATGCGTAATACTCTTCGAGCGTGCCCCGAGGATTCCTGTATTCACCTGAAATATCGGCAATAATGACATCTGCGCGGCGTAGCTGAAGCAGGGTTAACTCCTGCAGTGAGCGGCAATACGTCAATTCAACATCAGGGAAATGGCGTGACATCACGCCCCCTAACCCATTTTGCATGACGGGTATCCGGCTAATAACCACGCCATGCTTACCATGCAATGACAACATAGACCCTCCGTGTCCATTTTTCATAGAATGTGTAACGTCAAAACACATCGCTCTATCACTATTTTCGTCCCTGAGTATAAAACCGATTAATACAAGCAGAAGATGAGATATGTTTTTTAGTTTAGGAAATGCCTAAAACAACGGTAATATCTCACAAAGCGCAAATAAATTTAATTCCGAACCCATTAAAATAATGACAATATAAAATTAGAATAACTTAATACAAATAATTTATATCTCTATATAAAGAATTCACTGCATTAATAGATTAATCCCCTACCCTTCTGCGATACGGGTTGCCACTGTTTGCATAAACCTTGATCTGACCCACAGCAAGAGACACTGCACTTTGTGCTAAAAGTAATCATCGTGAGCTAAACGGCAACTCTCCATCATCATCTTCGGGACAATACATGCAGGCAGATCGGTCAACGCAGCGTGCTATCACGCGGCTCTGTATAAAGTGCGGTCTTTTTTTGCTCCAGCACGGCGCGGAAAGCGCGCTGGTTGAGGAGCTTTCAACACGGCTGGGGCTGGCTTTGGGTATGGACAGCGTTGAAAGCGCCATCTCATCCAACGCCATTGTGCTGACCACCATCAAAGACGGTCAGTGCCTGACCTCTACCCGCAAAAATCATGACCGTGGCATTAACATGCACGTCGTGACCGAAGTGCAACATATCGTCATTCTTGCTGAACATAAGCTTCTCGATCTCAATGAGATAGAAAAAAGGTTCAACCAGATTAAGCCATTACGTTATCCGCGCTGGCTGGTCGTATTGATGGTGGGGCTCTCGTGCGCCTGCTTTTGTAAGCTCAATAAAGGCGGCTGGGATGGGGCGATCGTCACCTTTTTTGCCAGCAGTATCGCCATGTATGTTCGCCAGCTGCTGACACACCGGCAGCTACACCCGCAAATTAACTTCTGCATTACCGCATTTGTCGCCACCACGGTGTCTGGCCTGCTCCTGCGTCTGCCGCAATTTGCCAGCACCCCGACGATCGCCATGGCCGCCAGTGTCCTTCTGCTGGTACCGGGCTTCCCGTTGATTAACGCCGTCGCCGACATGTTTAAAGGGCATATCAATACTGGCCTGGCACGCTGGGCTATCGCCAGTCTGCTGACCCTGGCGACCTGCATCGGCGTGGTCATGGCCATGACACTCTGGGGGTTACGCGGATGGGCGTGATAGATTTTCTGCTGGCGCTGGCTGAGGATATGGCCCTGGCCGCCATTCCTGCCGTCGGCTTTGCGATGGTATTTAACGTTCCGCAACGCGCTCTGCCATGGTGTGCACTGCTGGGCGCCATCGGTCATGGATCGCGCATGGTGATGATGACGGCAGGTTTTAACATCGAATGGTCGACCTTTATGGCCTCTATGCTGGTCGGCAGCATCGGTATCCAGTGGTCGCGCTGGTATCTGGCGCATCCGAAAGTCTTCACCGTCGCCGCCGTGATCCCGATGTTCCCCGGTATTTCGGCCTATACGGCGATGATTTCGGCGGTGAAAATCAGCCATTTTGGCTACACCGAACCGCAGATGATCCTTCTTCTCAGCAACTTTCTTAAGGCCTCATCCATTGTCGGCGCGCTCTCTATCGGATTGTCGATCCCCGGACTCTGGCTCTACCGTAAACGCCCACGCGTTTGATATTTGTGTTATCCCGCTGCCATGGAGATAATCTTTCTGGTCCGTTTGGTGAACATAAGGAAAGGATGTGGCTAACCCTGGCAGCGAACTCCCTGAAGAATCCAGCCTGAAAGAGAAAATTTTTCAGAGCGCTATCGCGCTTTTTGCCGAATATGGGTTGAACGGCGCCCGCATGGAGCAGATCGCAGAGAAAGCAGGCACCACCAAGCGGATGGTGGTTTACCATTTTAAGAACAAAGAAAACCTGTATCTCCTCGTACTGGAATATGTTTACACCCAGATCCGCGCCAGTGAAAAAGCGCTTAGCCTCGCAGACATGTCACCGGTCGAAGCGCTGGTCGAACTGGTGGAAACCACCTTTGACTACCACGCCGACCACCCGGATTACATCCGGATTATTTGCATGGAAAACATGCAGCGTGGCCGCTTTATGCAGCAGTCGAGTTACCTCCGCCAGGTCAACCGTAGCGCGCTCGATCTGCTGGAAGGGATCCTGCGCCGGGGGAAAGAAAAACAGTTGTTCAGCCAGACGGTTGATGCGCGCGATCTGCATCGTCTGATCAGCAGTTTCAGCTTCCATTACGTTGCCAACAGCTACACCTTTACGCTGCTGTTTGAAGAGGGTGCAGATGAAGCGGCGCAGCGCCAGCACTATCGTAAAATGGCCGTTCAGGTGGCCCTGCGTTATACCTGCCCATAAAATTGCTTGCAATTAAATCGTGCACTATCTATATTTATCTCATGAACGCGAAAACACACGACGCAACCGCTGCGCTCAGGCTGGATAACCAGCTCTGCTTTGCCCTTTATTCGGCAAATCTGGCGCTAAATAAGCTGTACCGGCAACTGCTGGCACCGCTGAACCTGACCTACCCGCAATACCTGGTCATGCTGGTGCTGTGGGAGCAGGATGACGTCACGGTGTCGGACATCGGTGAACGGCTGTTTCTGGATTCTGCCACCCTGACGCCGCTGTTAAAACGTCTGGAAAGCGCCGGGCTGATAAACCGTCAGCGCTCGCGCCAGGATGAACGTCAGGTCGCCGTTACCCTGAGTGACGCGGGACGTGAACTTCAGCAGCAGGCAACGGGAATCCCCCATGCGGTGGGATGCGCAGCGCAGTGTGATACCGACACCCTGCTGTCGCTCAAGCAGCAGCTGGAGCTTTTGCGACAACATATTCAGCGCGCGTAAGGCTATACTTTACGTGTCTTTATTTAACCATATATATCGCACGCTATTTAATAGCACACATTAAAGCAAGATGAGGAACCTGCCATGTCTTTAGAAAAAGTTGTTTATACCGCCAAAGCAAAAGCAACCGGTGGCCGTGACGGCCGCGCGACCTCTTCCGATGGTGTACTGGATGTCAAACTGGGTGTGCCAAAAGAGATGGGCGGCATGGGCGGAGACGTCACCAACCCTGAGCAGCTGTTTGCGGCGGGCTACTCCGCCTGCTTCCTGGGTGCGATGAAGTTCGTGGCCGCGCGCGACAAATTCACCCTGCCAAAAGACGCCTTTATTGAAGGTGAAGTAGGTATTGGTCCGCTACCAACCGGCTTTGGTATTGAAGCAAAGCTGAACATCCATGTTGAAGGTATGGATCCAGCGGAAGCCAAAAAGCTGGTGGATGCCGCGCACATTGTATGCCCGTACTCTAACGCGACCCGCGGCAACATCGACGTGACCCTGAATATCATTGCGTGATAAATGCCTGATGGCGCTGCGCTTATCAGTCCTGCCACTGTAGCCCCGGTAAGCGCAGCGCCACCGGGGAAATCCCCCTCCATTCCCTCATCCTCTCTGTGCTACCATAAGCCCATATCACGCCCGAAGTCATTCAGTAGAGAAAGCGTTATGTCCTCCAGAATCCTGACCACCAGCATTGCTGGTATTGATGCCTTTATGCGCGACCCACGCGGTGTGTTGACCCACGCCGAAGGTGGCACGGTTGCGGTTTTTGCCGACAACGCTCCGGCGTTTTACGCAATCACACCGGAACGTCTGGCACAGCTCCTGGAAACTGAAGCGCAATTGTCACGCCCGGCGAGTGATATCACGCTGGATAACCAGTTCTTCGATGAGCCGGTTAACGCGCCCGTGACCGTTCCGATGGGAAAATTTGCCCTCTACGCGGGCTGGCAACCGGATGCAGATTTTCAGCGCCAGGCCGCGCTGTGGGGCATTGCGTTAACCCAGCCGGCTACCGCTGAAGAGCTCGCCGCATTTACCGCCTGGTGGCAGGCGGAAGGTAAAGTCTTCACCCATATTCAGTGGCAGCAAAAGCTCGCGCGTCACCTGCAAATTACCCGCGCCAGCAACAATGGCCAGCCAAAACGCGATATCAACGCGTTTTCCGAACCGGATAAACAGATCCCGAGTGGATTCCGAGGTGCGAAATGAAGAATGTCGGCGACCTGATGAAACGACTGCAAAAAATGATGCCTGCCAACGTAAAGCCCGCTTTCACGACGGGGGAAGAGCTGCTGGCGTGGCAAAAAGAGCAGGGAAAGATCCGCGCCGCGGCCCTCGCCCGCGAAAACCGGGCGATGAAAATGCAGCGCACCTTCAACCGTTCCGGTATTCGTCCCCTGCACCAGAATTGCTCGTTTGATAACTATAAAATCGAGACCAACGGGCAGATGAACGCGCTCGCCGCCGCACGTCAGTATGTTGATGAATTCGACGGCAATATCGCCAGCTTCATCTTCAGCGGTAAGCCGGGCACCGGTAAAAACCATCTGGCCGCCGCCATTTGCAACGAACTGCTTCTGCGCGGGAAGTCGGTCCTTATCATCACCGTGGCCGATATCATGTCTGCGATGAAAGACACCTTCAGCAACCGGGAAACCAGCGAAGAGCAACTGCTTAACGATCTGAGTAATGTGGATCTGCTGGTCATTGATGAGATCGGGGTTCAGACCGAATCCCGTTATGAAAAGGTGATCATCAACCAGATTGTCGATCGCCGCTCCTCCTCCAAGCGCCCCACCGGCATGTTGACGAACCACAATATCGATGAGATGACCCGCTTGCTGGGGGAACGCGTCATGGACCGCATGAAGCTGGGTAACAGCCTGTATGTCATCTTCGACTGGGAAAGTTACCGCAGCCGCGTCACCGGCAAAGAGTATTAAGACAGTTCCAGGAATCGCCGACAGGGCGCAGGTATATACTGGAACCCCTTCCGGCCCAAAACGGACCTTTTTGAGAAAGCCAATATGAAAAAACAGATTGTTATCAGCACCTTTTTAGGCGCGCTGCTGGTTACCGGCGCAGCGCAGGCAGCGTCCTGGCAGGAGTCGTTGTCAAGCGCCGCAAACCAGCTGACCAAAGAGAGCAGCTCTTCTCAGGGCGGCCTCTCCGCCTCTTCCCTCACCAGCCTGCTGGGTAACAGCGCCCAGAGCCTGAGCGCGGGCACGATGAACAACGCGGCGGGGATTCTGGAATATTGCGCGAAGCAAAAACTGGCCTCCGTGACCGACGCGCAAAACGTGAAAAACCAGGTGCTGGGTAAACTGGGTCTGGATACCCAGGAGCAGAAAGCGGATACCAACTATATGGACGGTATTCAGGGTCTGCTTAACGCGCAAAACGGCCAGCAGCTTAACCTGAGCACTCTCGGCAACTCGTCTCTGGCAAAAGAGGTGAAAACCAAAGCCTGCGATCTGGTGCTGAAACAAGGCGTTAAATTCATCTCCTGATCGCCCCCATTTTCTGCCACAACACGCCGCGTTTAATGCGATAGTCTTGCAACGCGGCGCTAAACGAGCATTTTCCCCACCAGCCACCGTCAGAGCGTCCGTTTGTCAGGATGCGACACCCTTCATAAAAACGATTTTCTAAACCAAATCCTAACAACAGCACACTTTCGTGACACTAAAATTGCAGCTAAACGACATCGCAATTACATTGTATGACCTAAAAAATAAACAGTTAGCCAGCGAAGCACCTGGCGTCATGAGGATATGCTGTTGTCAGAATTAATGTCCCTTGCCCTTTTTCTGGCTTCTGTCGGCGTCTATGCCTGGAAAGCCGGCCGTAACACCTGGTGGTTTATCGCCACGCTGGTAGTGCTTGGCATTTTTATTATTTTAAACATTACTTTATACGCCAGCGATTACTTTACCGGTGACGGCATTAACGACGCGGTGCTCTACACGCTGACGAACAACCTGACCGGCGCAGGCGTAGGTAAGTACATACTTCCGGGGCTCGGCCTCGTCGTCGCGCTGGTGACAATTTTTGGCGCGCTTGCCTGGGTCTTGCGTCGACGTCGCCATCATCCGCACCATCATGGTTACAGCCTGCTGGCATTAGTCCTGGCGCTGGCCTCCGTCGACGCCAGCCCGGCGTTCCATCAGATCACCGAGCTGGTGAAATCCCAGTCGCGCGACGGCGACCCGGATTTTGTGGCCTACTACAAAGAACCGTCGAAAACGATCGCCAACCCGAAACTCAATCTGGTCTATATCTACGGTGAAAGCCTGGAGCGCACCTACTTTGATAACGACGCCTTCCCGAACCTGACGCCAGACCTGGGCGCACTGAAAAACGAAGGCCTCGATTTCAGCCACACCATGCAGTTACCCGGTACGGATTACACCATCGCCGGAATGGTCGCTTCCCAGTGCGGTATTCCGCTGTTCGCCCCTTTTGAAGGAAACGCCTCAGCCTCAATGTCGACGTTCTTCCCCCAGAATATTTGCCTCGGTGACATCCTGAAAAACTCCGGCTACGAAAACTATTTTATGCAGGGGGCAAACCTGCGCTTCGCCGGAAAAGATGTGTTCCTGAAATCCCACGGTTTTGACCATCTGTACGGCTCGGAAGAGTTAAAAACGACGGTGGCCGATCCGGGCTACCGTAACGACTGGGGCTTCTATGACGATACCGTGCTGGACGAAACCTGGAAGAAATTCGAGGAACTCTCCCGCGCGGGCAAGCGCTTCTCGCTCTTTGCACTGACGGTGGATACGCATCATCCTGATGGATTCGTCTCACGCACCTGTAAGCGCAAACGCTATGATGTCGATGGCAAAAACAACACCTCCTTCAGCGCCGTGACCTGTAGCCAGGAGCACATCGCCGCGCTGGTCGAGAAGATCAAAGCCTCGCCCTGGTTTAAAAACACCGTCATCGTCGTCTCGTCTGACCATCTGGCGATGAAAAACAGCGCCTGGGATCAGCTCAACAAGCAGGATCGCAGCAATCTGTTCTTCGTCCTGCGCGGCGACCAGCCGCGGCAGGAGGTGATCGCCACCAAACGCAACTCCATGGATAACGGGGCAACCGTGCTGGACATTCTGGGCGGAGATAACTTTATTGGCCTTGGCCGCAGCACGCTGTCGGGGCAATCCCTGTCGGAAGTGTTTCTCAACATGAAGGAGAAAATCCTCGCCTGGAAGCCAGACATCATCCGCCTGTGGAACTTCCCGAAAGAGATGAAAGATTTCACCATCGATCGCGATAAAAACACCATTGCCTTCTCGGGCAGCAACTTCCGCCTGCCGCTGCTGTTACGCGTGTCGGAGAGTCGCGTCGAGCCGCTGCCGGAAAGCGAATATTCCGCGCCGCTGCGTTATCAGCTGGCCGATTTTGCCCCGCGCGATAACTTTGTCTGGGTCGACAGATGCTACAAAATGGGCCAGCTCTGGTCCCAGCCGCTGGCGCTCTCTACCGACTGGTGCGTCTCTCAGGGCCAGCTCGGCGGGGAGCAAACCGTTCAGCATGTGGATAAAGCGGTATGGAAAGGCAAAACCGCTTTCAAAGACGCGGTGATTGATACCGCGCGCTATCAGCGCAACGTCGACATGCTGAAAATCGTCGATAACGACATTCGCTACAAGGCGGACAGCTTTATCTTTAACGTGGCCGGTGCGCCGGAAGAGGTGAAACAGTTTAGCGGCATCTCCCGTCCGGAGTCCTGGGGGCGCTGGTCGAACGCGCAGCTGGGCAACGAGGTGAAAATTGAGTACACCCATCCTCTGCCGGAACAATTTGATCTGGTGATCACGGCCCGAGCGTACGGCCCCAACGCCAACAAGCCCGTGCCGGTCCGCGTGGGCGATAGCGAGCAGACGCTGACGCTTGGAAACGACGTGACCACACACACGCTGCATTTTGACAATCCCTCACGCAGCAATACCCTGGTGATTGTTCCACCTGACCCGCAGTCGACGAATGAGGGGAATATCCTTGGGCACTCACCGCGTGAGATTGGGATTGGCATGGTAGAGATCAAAATTGTGAGAACCGCAGGCTGATGGTTGACCTTCACATTACCGTTCGTCCCACACGCTCCGGCGATGTGGCCGCCCTGTCCGCTATTGAACGCGCGGCAGCCGGACGATTTCGTGACATCCCGGGATTCGCCTGGCTTGCTGACGGCGAGGTCATTACCGCTGAGCAACACCTCGACTATGCCGAACGCGGGTTCAGCTGGCTGGCGCTGGCGAACGGCCGCCCCGTGGGGTTTATCCTTACCGAAGCGCACGCGTCGTCGCTGTTCATTGTGGAGATTTCGGTTGATCGGGCCTGGCAGGGAAAAGGGATAGGTCGACAACTCATCGCCTGTGCGGCTGACCATGCCCGCAAAATGGGGCTGACAGCGTTGACGTTGACGACATTTCGCGAGGTGCCATGGAATGCGCCGTTCTATGCGCGGCTGGGGTTTGAATACGTCACTGAACTCACGCCCGAGCTGCGTCAGAAGAGGGAAGAAGAGGCAGCGCACGGTCTGGCGTATGATGCTCGCTGCGCCATGCGCCTGCCTCTGTAATATCGCCCACCGGGCCTAAAAAACCTGAACCGTAGGCCGGGTAAGGCGAAGCCGCCACCCGGTACCACACACGGCGTTAGAAGGTTTCCCAGTTATCACCGGCATCGGCAGTCGCGGTTTTACGCGTTATCACCGGCGCGGACACCGATTTTGCGGATGCAAACTCGCGCGCTTTCATCTGCTCCTGCTGAATGCGGAACACCGCCACAGCCTGCGTCAGGCGGCTCGCCTGCTCTTCCAGCGCGGCCGCAGCCGCGGCAGACTCTTCTACCAGCGAGGCGTTCTGCTGGGTCACACGATCCATCTCCGCCACCGCCAGACCCACCTGGTCGATACCGCGGCTCTGTTCGTCAGACGCAGAGGCGATCTCCCCCATGATGTCCGTTACGCGGGTGACCGCATTCACGATCTCACCCATGGTTTCACCGGCACTTTCCACCAGGGTTGAGCCCACTTCCACGCGGCCCACGGAGTCTTCGATCAGGCTCTTGATCTCACGTGCCGCCTGGGCGCTGCGCTGTGCCAGGTTACGCACTTCACCTGCCACCACCGCAAAACCACGACCCTGCTCGCCCGCACGCGCCGCTTCAACCGCCGCGTTCAGTGCCAGAATGTTGGTCTGGAAAGCAATACCGTCGATCACGCTGATAATGTCGGCAATTTTCTGCGAACTGCCCGCGATATCGCGCATGGTTTGCACCACGTTATCCACCACTTTACCGCCTTTCTGCGCGGTTTCAGAGGCGCTCAGCGCAAGATGGCTCGCCTGACGGGCGTTCTCGGCGTTCTGCTTAACGGTCGCCGTCAGCTGTTCCATACTGGCAGCGGTCTCTTCCAGGGAAGCCGCCTGCTGTTCAGTACGGGAGGAGAGGTCGTTATTGCCCATCGCGATTTCGCTCGCGCCGCTGTAGATAGCATTCGCGCCGTTACGCACGTCGCCAACGGTCCGCACCAGCTCACTCTGCATATGACGCAGCGAGTCGGCCAGTTCACCCATCTCGTTAGCGCCTTGCACCTCAATGCGCTTCACCAGGTCGCCGCTGGCGATATGGCGAATGTTGTCGATCAGACGCGTCAGCGGGGAGATCAGCGCCTGCTTGATACCCAGCCAGACGGCCACGATCACCACCAGCACGGCAATCAGCACGCTTACCAGCACCCAGATAGCCTGGCTGAAGGAGCTGTTGCTGTCTTCAACCGCAATCTGGTACAGCTTGTCGTTCTGTTGCAGGTAGCTCACATACTGCTTCTCAAAACCGTCCTGGTAGCTCTGGGTCGGTTGATCGAAGAAGGCGTTGATTTTGCCTGCACCCAGCAGCTGAATCAGCTCCGCCAGCGCACCGTGGTAAATGTCATAGTTACGTTTGATCTCCATCGCTTCAGCGTCGTTTTGACGCGGATCGCGCGGCAGGGCTTCGTAGGCAGCCCAGTTTTTTTCCGCCTGTTTCAGAGACGCAGATGCAATTTGCATCAAATCGTTAACGGTCGCGCCGCTGCCGATATTGCTCTGATCCATCATATAGCGGATACCCGCACGGTTCAGGGTATTACGGGTTTGCAGCAACGCTACCCAGCTGGCGTTCAGCGTGGACTGTTGCTGACGAATGGTTTGCAGAACAGTGAAATTCTCTTTGTCATGCTTAAGGGCATTGAAGAAAAGACCACCGGATGTGAGTTGTAAAAGGCCAAATATCGCTAAAACCAGCATTAAACTGGTGACAATCTTGATACGGTTTAACATGTTTTCTCTTTCCTCAGACAGATACAGAATTTTCGGCCTGGAAAGAGAAAACTTTACGAAAATCATCCTGGAATTTGGGGTTTTTACTCTTCTTCCCGCGCTGCGTTATGCCGGTTTCCGAGCGCAATAAACTCTTCCAGCAGCGCGGTCAGCTGTTTCATCTTCTCCGGGGTATATTCCGCCTCAATCTGCTGATACGCCTCTTCCACCTGTGCCTGGGCGTGCTCATACAGCGCAGTGCCCTCTTTGGTGAGCGACACGTACAGCTTGCGTTGGTCGTTCACCGGCTTTAAGCGCAGCACCAGGCCGTCGCGCTCCATCCGCGTCAGAATGCCGGTCAGGCTCGGGCGCAAAATACAGGTACGAAACGCCAGATCGTGAAAATCCATCGACGGATGTTCAGCCAGCACGCGCACAATCCGCCACTGCTGCTCGGTCAGGTTATGGCGCTTCACAATCGGTCGGAAGTACGACATCGCCGCTTCCCGCGCCTGTAACAGCGCAATGGTTAATGAGTCATGCATAGCTCTCCCCTTCACATCATTAACAAGTAAACAATCACTAAAAGATGTTTTTATAAACAACGCGTTTTCTGTCAAAAAGTCTAACAGAAACCCACCAATTTTATTAACACACTGATTTACTTTGAAATAATGATTGATATGTAAATTTATTGTTATTCATATCACAAATTCTTCACTTCTGATTGCGAAATAAACAGCAAAAGCTTAAAACCAGATCATTAACATATTAATGAAATCACCACCCGGACCACCGGGGTGAGGAGTATGTGAATGAAAGGTACTGTTTTTGCCGTGGCGCTGAACCATCAAAGCCAGCGTGAAGCCTGGCGTGAGGCGTTCGAAAAAGCCCCCTACAACACCCCGCCAAAAACGGCGGTGTGGTTCATCAAGCCACATAACACCGTGATTCGCGCCGGCGAGCCGATACCGTTCCCGCAGGGAGAAACGGTATTAAGCGGCGCGACGGTCGCACTGGTGGTGGGCAAAACCGCCAGCAGGGTGCGCGTCGAGAATGCCGCGGAGTACATCGCGGGATATGCGCTGGCCAACGAGGTGAGCCTGCCGGAAGAGAGCTTCTACCGCCCGGCCATCAAGGCCAAATGCCGCGACGGATTCTGTCCGCTCGGCGAACTGGCCACCGTTGATAACGTGGATAACCTGACCATCATCACCGAGATCAACGGTCGCGAAGCGGACCACTGGAACACCGCCGATCTGCAGCGTAACGCCGCCGAACTGCTGAGTGCCCTGAGCGAGTTCGCTACCCTCAATCCGGGTGATGCCATACTGCTCGGCACCCCACACTCCCGCGTCGCGCTGCAGCCGGGGGATCGCGTGCGCATTCTGGCGAAAGGATTTCCCCCGCTGGAAAACCCGGTGGTGGCTGAACGCGACGTGGCCATCGCTCACGGCGCGCATCCGCATCCCACGCTGTTTGCCCTCGGTCTGAACTACGCCGATCACGCCAGCGAGCTGGACTTCACGCCGCCGACCGAGCCGCTGGTGTTTATCAAAGCGCCGAATACCTTTAACGGCGACAACCAGACCTCGGTACGCCCGAACAACGTTGAGTACATGCACTACGAGGCGGAGCTGGTGGTGGTCATCGGTAAAACCGCGCGCAAGGTCAGCGAAGCCGACGCGATGGACTACGTTGCGGGCTATACGGTCTGCAACGACTACGCCATCCGCGACTACCTGGAAAACTACTACCGCCCGAATCTGCGGGTCAAAAGCCGCGACGGGCTGACGCCCATTTCCCCGAACATCGTGCCGAAAGCGGCCATTCCCGACCCGCACAACCTCACCCTGCGCACCTTCGTCAACGGCGAGCTGCGCCAGGAAGGGACCACGGCGGATCTGATCTTCAGCATCCCGTACCTGATTGCGTATCTGAGCGATTTTATGACCCTGCAGCCGGGCGACATGATTGCCACCGGCACGCCGAAAGGACTCTCCGACGTGGTGCCGGGCGATGAAGTGGTGGTGGAAGTGGAGGGCGTTGGACGCCTGGTGAACCGGATTGTGAATGAGGAGACGGCAAAATGAAAAAAATGAACCACTGGATCAACGGCAAAAACGTGGCGGGAAGCGACTACTTCCACACTACCAACCCGGCTTCCGGCGAGGTACTGGCAGAAGTGGCCTCCGGCGGTGAAGCCGAAGTCCATCAGGCCGTGGCGGCTGCAAAAGAGGCCTTCCCGAAATGGGCCAATCTGCCAATGAAAGAGCGCGCGCGCCTGATGCGTCGCCTGGGGGAGCTGATCGACCAGAACGTCCCGGAGATCGCCGCCATGGAGACCGCCGATACCGGCCTGCCGATCCACCAGACCAAAAACGTCCTCATTCCGCGCGCCTCGCACAACTTCGAATTCTTCGCCGAGGTGTGCCAGCAGATGAACGGCAAAACCTACCCGGTTGACGACAAGATGCTCAACTACACCCTGGTGCAGCCGGTGGGCGTCTGCGCGCTGGTGTCGCCGTGGAACGTGCCGTTTATGACCGCCACCTGGAAGGTCGCCCCCTGCCTGGCGTTAGGCAATACCGCGGTGCTGAAGATGTCTGAACTCTCCCCGCTGACCGCCGATCGTCTGGGCGAGCTGGCGCTGGAGGCGGGTATTCCGGCGGGCGTGTTGAACGTGGTGCAGGGCTACGGCGCCACGGCGGGCGACGCGCTGGTGCGCCATCATGACGTGCGCGCCGTCTCTTTTACCGGCGGTACCGCCACCGGGCGCAACATCATGAAAAACGCCGGACTGAAGAAGTACTCCATGGAGCTGGGCGGCAAATCTCCGGTGCTGATTTTTGAGGATGCCGACATCGAGCGCGCGCTGGACGCCGCCCTGTTCACCATCTTCTCCATCAACGGCGAGCGCTGCACCGCCGGCTCACGCATCTTCATCCAGCAGAGCATCTACCCGGAATTCGTGAAGCGCTTTGCCGAGCGCGCCAACCGCCTGCGCGTGGGCGACCCGACGGATCCGAACACCCAGATTGGCGCGCTGATCAGCCAACAGCACTGGGAAAAAGTCTCGGGCTACATTCGCCTTGGCATTGAGGAAGGTGCGACCCTGCTGGCAGGTGGTCCGGACAAGCCGACCGACCTGCCTGCGCACCTGAAGGGCGGCAACTTCCTGCGCCCGACCGTGCTGGCGGATGTCGATAACCGTATGCGCGTGGCGCAGGAAGAGATCTTCGGGCCGGTGGCCTGCCTGCTGCCGTTTAAAGATGAAGCGGAAGGCCTGCGCCTGGCCAACGACGTGGAGTACGGCCTGGCGTCATACATCTGGACCCAGGACGTCAGCAAAGTGCTGCGTCTGGCGCGCAACATCGAAGCCGGCATGGTGTTCGTCAACACCCAGAACGTGCGTGACCTGCGCCAGCCGTTTGGCGGCGTCAAGGCCTCCGGCACCGGGCGCGAAGGCGGCGAATACAGCTTTGAAGTGTTCGCGGAGATGAAGAACGTCTGCATCTCCATGGGCGACCATCCGATTCCAAAGTGGGGGATCTGAACATGGGTAAACTGGCGTTAGCAGCAAAAATCACCCACGTACCGTCGATGTACCTCTCCGAGCTGCCGGGCAAAAACCACGGCTGCCGTCAGGGTGCCATCGACGGGCATAAAGAGATCAGCAAGCGCTGCCGCGAGCTGGGCGTGGACACTATCATCGTGTTTGACACCCACTGGCTGGTGAACAGCGCCTACCACATCAACTGTGCGGACCATTTCTCTGGCGTCTACACCAGCAACGAGCTGCCGCACTTTATCCGCGACATGACCTACGACTACGACGGCAACCCGGAACTTGGCCAGCTGATCGCCGACGAGGCGGTGAAGCTCGGCGTGCGCGCCAAAGCGCACAACATTCCGAGCCTCAAGCTGGAGTACGGCACGCTGGTGCCGATGCGCTACATGAACGCGGATAAGCACTTCAAAGTGGTCTCCATCTCGGCGTTCTGCACGGTTCACGACTTCGCCGACAGCCGCAGGCTGGGCGAGGCCATCGTCAGCGCCATCGAAAAATACGACGGTACCGTGGCGGTACTCGCCAGCGGCTCGCTGTCGCACCGCTTTATTGACGACCAGCGCGCGGAGGAAGGGATGAACAGCTACACCCGCGAGTTCGACCGCCAGATGGACGAGCGCGTAGTAAAGCTCTGGCGCGAGGGCCAGTTCAAAGAATTCTGCAGCATGCTGCCGGAGTACGCCGACTACTGCTACGGCGAGGGCAACATGCACGACACGGTGATGCTGCTGGGGATGCTCGGCTGGGACAAATACGACGGCAAGGTGGAGTTTCTCACCGAGCTGTTCGCCAGCTCCGGCACCGGCCAGGTTAACGCCGTTTTCCCCCTGCCCGCCTAAGGAGCCACCATGCCGCACTTTATTGCTGAATGTACCGACAACATCCGCGAGCAGGCCGACCTGCCGGGGCTGTTCGCTAAAGTCAACGAGGCGCTGGCCGCCACGGGCATCTTCCCGCTCGGCGGTATCCGCAGCCGCGCCCACTGGCTGGATACCTGGCAGATGGCCGACGGTAAACATGATTACGCCTTTGTCCATATGACACTGAAGATAGGTGCCGGGCGCAGCCTGGAGAGCCGGGAAGAGGTGGGTGAAATGCTGTTTGCGCTGATCAAAACGCACTTCTCAGAGCTGATGGCGAGCCGCTATCTGGCGCTGTCGTTTGAGCTGGACGAACTGCACCCGACGCTCAATTACAAACAAAACAACGTGCACGCGTTGTTTAAATAGCGAGCGCACACCGCCCCTTACATCGTAGGCCGGGTAAGCGAAGCGCCACCCGGCAACAGCCGCATAAAGGATATCGCCATGCTCGACAAACACACCCACACCCTGATCGCCCATCGCCTGCATCAGGCGGAGCAGTCCCGGGAACAGATCCGCCAGATCTCCCTCGACTACCCGACGATCACCCTTGACGACGCCTACGCCGTTCAGCGCGAATGGGTCAGCCTGAAAATTGCCGAAGGCCGCGTGCTGAAGGGCCACAAGATCGGCCTCACCTCCAAAGCGATGCAGGCCAGCTCGCAGATTAGCGAACCGGACTACGGCGCACTGCTGGACGACATGTTCTTCCACGACGGCAGCGACATCCCCGTCGATCGGTTTATCGTCCCGCGCATCGAAGTGGAGCTGGCCTTCGTGCTGGCAAAACCGCTGCGCGGCCCGAACTGCACCCTCTTCGACGTCTACAACGCCACGGATTACGTCATCCCGGCGCTGGAGCTGATCGACGCCCGCTGCCACAACGTCGACCCGGAGACCCAGCGCCCGCGCAAGGTCTTCGACACCATCTCCGATAACGCCGCCAACGCGGGGGTGATCCTCGGTGGCCGCCCGATTAAGCCCGACGAGCTGGATCTGCGCTGGATCTCCGCCCTGCTTTACCGCAACGGCGTCATTGAAGAGACCGGCGTCGCCGCAGGCGTGCTTAACCACCCGGCCAACGGCGTGGCGTGGCTGGCAAACAAGCTCGCCCCGTATGACGTGCAGCTGGAGCCCGGGCAGATCATCCTCGGCGGCTCGTTTACCCGCCCGGTGACCGCCAGCCGAGGCGACACCTTCCACGTGGACTACGGCAACATGGGCGCCATCAGTTGCCGCTTTGTTTAGGAGAGAACGATGCAAAACGCATTCAAAGCGGCGCTGCAGACAGGCCGCCCGCAAATTGGTTTATGGCTGGGGCTGACCAGCAGCTACAGCGCGGAGTTACTGGCTGGCGCCGGCTTCGACTGGCTGCTGATCGACGGCGAACATGCGCCGAACAGCGTGCAGACCGTTTTAACCCAGCTGCAGGCCATCGCCCCTTATCCGAGCCAGCCGGTGGTCCGCCCGTCGTGGAACGATCCGGTGCAGATCAAACAGCTGCTGGATGTGGGGGCACAAACCCTGCTGGTGCCGATGGTGCAAAACGCCGATGAGGCCCGTCTGGCGGTACGCGCGACGCGCTATCCGCCCGCGGGCATTCGCGGGGTGGGCAGCGCTCTGGCGCGCGCCTCGCGCTGGAACCGCATTCCGGACTACCTGCAGCAGGCTAACGACGCCATGTGCGTGCTGGTGCAAATCGAAACCCGCGAAGCGCTGAAAAACCTGCCGCAGATCCTGGACGTGGACGGCGTCGACGGGGTGTTTATCGGCCCGGCGGATCTCAGCGCCGACATGGGTTTTGCCGGCAATCCACAGCACCCGGAAGTGCAGGCCGCCATCGAACAGGCGATCGCGCAGATCCTCAGCGCCGGTAAAGCCCCCGGCATTCTGATGGCCAACGAGGCGCTGGCAAAACGCTATCTCGATCTCGGCGCGCGGTTTGTTGCCGTCGGCGTTGACACCACCCTGCTCGCCCGCGGCGCGGAAGCGCTGGCAGCACGTTTTATCGAAAACCCGGTTACGTCAGTTAATAACAATAAATCCATCTACTAAACGTAAGATCTGGAGCGCACCATGACGACCTCTACCCTGCAAAATAATCACGCTGTTGAACAGCGCGCCATTAACAAACTGTTCCGGCGTTTGATCGTCTTTCTCTTTATCCTGTTTGTCTTCTCGTTTCTCGATCGCATCAACATCGGCTTTGCCGGGCTGACGATGGGTAAAGATCTGGGCCTGACCTCCACCATGTTTGGCCTGGCCGCGACGCTGTTTTACGTCACCTACGTGCTGTGCGGGATCCCGAGCAACATCATGCTGGCAAAGATCGGCGCACGTCGCTGGATCGCCGGGATCATGGTGGTATGGGGGATCGCCTCCACCTGCACCATGTTCGCCACCAGCCCGGAAACGCTCTACGTGCTGCGCATGCTGGTGGGCATTGCCGAAGCCGGTTTCCTGCCGGGGATCCTGGTGTATCTCACCTGGTGGTTCCCGGCGTATCACCGCGCCCGCGCCAACGCGCTGTTTATGATCGCCATGCCGGTGACCATGATGCTCGGCTCGATCCTCTCTGGCTACATTCTGGCGATGGACGGGCTGTGGAACCTGAAAGGCTGGCAGTGGTTATTCCTGCTGGAGGGGCTGCCGTCCGTGGTGCTCGGGGTGGTGACCTGGTTTTACCTCAACGACACGCCGGATCAGGCCAGCTGGCTGGATGATGACGAGAAACGGGCGCTGAAAACGATGATCGCCCGCGAGCAGGAGGTCGCCATTGCCCGGCCCGTCACGCCGAAATCAACGCTGCGCGAGGTGCTGACCCCGGCGGTGCTGCTCTACACGCTGGCCTACTTCTGCCTGACCAATACGCTGAGCGCGATCAACATCTGGACGCCGCAGATCCTGCAAAGCTTCAACACGGGCAGCAGCAATATCGTGATTGGCCTGCTGGCGGCGATCCCGCAATTTTGTACCATCCTCGGGATGATCTGGTGGAGCCGCCGCTCAGACAGGCTGAAAGAGCGAAAAAAGCACACCATCCTGCCGTACCTGTTCGCCGCGGCGGGATGGATGCTGGCCTCGGCCACCGATCACAGCCTGATCCAGCTGCTTGGCATCATCATGGCCTCAACCGGATCGTTTACCGCCATGGCGATATTCTGGACCACGCCGGATCGGGTCATTAGCCTGCAGTCCCGCGCGGTGGCGCTGGCGGTGATCAACGCCATCGGCAATGTCGGTTCTGCCGTCAGCCCGCTGCTGATTGGCATCCTGCGCGACGCCACCGGCAGCTTCAGCTCCGGGCTGTGGTTTGTCGCCGGGCTGCTGGTGGTCGGCGCACTGGTGCTGACGCGCATCCCGATGACGCAGCGCGAAAGCCTGGCGCGCGAGCCGGGCATCGCGGCGCAGAAGATCCACTAGGGAGCGGGTATGTGCCAGAGCCCCATTACCAATATCGACATCAGCAAGGAGTACGACGAAAGCCTGGGCACCGACGATGTGCACTACCAGTCTTTCGCCCGCATGGCGGCCTTTTTTGGCCGCGACATGCAGGCGCATCGTCACGACCAGTACTTTCAGATGCACTTTCTCGATACCGGGCAGATTGAGCTGCAGCTCGACGATCACCGCTATTCGGTGCAGGCCCCGCTGTTCGTCCTCACGCCGCCGTCGGTGCCGCACGCGTTTATCACCGAATCCGACAGCGACGGTCACGTCCTGACGGTGCGCGAGGATCTGATCTGGCCGCTGCTGGAGGTGCTCTACCCCGGCACGCGGGAGGCGTTTGGCCTGCCGGGGATCTGCCTCTCACTGGCGGATAAGCCGGACGAGCTGGCGGCGCTCAGGCATTACTGGCAGCTGATTGCCCGGGAATCCACGGAACAGCTGCCCGGTCGTGAGCATACCCTGGTCCTGCTGGCGCAGGCGGTTTTCACCCTGCTGCTGCGCAACGCGAAGCTCGACGACCACGCGTCAGGCGGCATGCGCGGCGAGTTAAAGCTGTTCCAGCGCTTTACCCAGCTGATTGATGCCCACTACCACCAGCACTGGACGGTGCCGGAATATGCCAGCGAGCTGCACCTGACCGAATCCCGCCTGACCGATATCTGCCGCCGCTTCGCCAACCGCCCGCCAAAACGGCTGATCTTCGACCGGCAGCTGCGCGAAGCCAGGCGGCTGCTGCTCTTCTCCGACAGCGCGGTCAGCGAGATTGCCTGGCAGCTGGGGTTTAAAGATCCGGCCTATTTTGCCCGCTTTTTTAACCGCTTAGTGGGGTGCTCGCCAAGCGCGTACCGGGCGCAGAAAGTACCGGTTTCCCCTCACCCCGGCCCTCTCCCCATAGGGGAGAGGGTGTAATTGTTCCCTCTCCCCTATGGGGAGAGGGTTAGGGTGAGGGGACAACGATCACAAATCCCTTCTCCACCCGAAAAGTACCTGCCGTTGTCCCAAACGTCCCTTCACGTCCCGCCCCTCTCAGGCTTCAATTAAACAACAAAAACAAAACATAAATTTAACAACCCAATTCCGATACGAGGTCCCTATGAAGCCTGAAGAGTTCCGCGCAGACGCCAAACGCCCGTTAACCGGTGAAGAGTATTTAAAAAGCCTGCAGGACGGGCGCGAGATTTACATCTACGGCGAGCGCGTCAAAGACGTCACCACCCATCCGGCCTTTCGCAATGCGGCGGCGTCCATCGCGCAAATGTACGACGCGCTGCACAAACCGGAGATGCAGGACACGCTGTGCTGGGGCACCGACACCGGCAGCGGTGGTTACACCCATAAATTCTTCCGCGTGGCAAAAAGCGCCGACGACCTGCGCCAGCAGCGCGACGCCATCGCCGAGTGGTCGCGCCTGAGCTACGGCTGGATGGGCCGCACGCCGGACTACAAGGCCGCGTTCGGCTGCGCCCTCGGCGCCAACCCAACCTTCTACGGCCAGTTCGAGCAGAACGCCCGCAACTGGTATACCCGCATTCAGGAAAGCGGCCTGTACTTCAACCACGCCATCGTTAATCCGCCCATCGACCGCCATAAGCCTGCAGACGAGGTGAAAGACGTCTACATCAAGCTGGAGAAAGAGACCGACGCCGGGATTATCGTCAGCGGGGCGAAAGTGGTGGCCACCAACTCGGCGCTGACCCACTACAACATGATCGGCTTTGGCTCCGCACAGGTGATGGGGGAAAACCCGGACTTCGCGCTGATGTTCGTCGCGCCGATGGATGCCGAGGGCGTGAAGCTGATCTCCCGCGCTTCTTACGAGATGGTGGCAGGCGCAACCGGCTCGCCGTATGACTACCCGCTCTCCAGCCGCTTCGACGAGAACGACGCGATCCTGGTGATGGATCACGTGCTGATCCCGTGGGAAAACGTGCTGATCTACCGCGATTTCGACCGCTGCCGTCGCTGGACAATGGAGGGCGGCTTTGCCCGCATGTACCCGCTGCAGGCCTGCGTGCGTCTGGCGGTAAAACTCGACTTCATCACCGCCCTGCTGAAGAAATCCCTGGAGTGCACCGGTACCCTGGAGTTCCGCGGCGTACAGGCGGATCTCGGCGAAGTGGTGGCCTGGCGCAACATGTTCTGGGCGCTGAGCGACTCCATGTGTTCCGAAGCCACCCCGTGGGTCAACGGCGCGTATCTGCCGGATCACGCCGCGCTGCAAACTTACCGCGTGATGGCGCCGATGGCCTACGCGAAGATCAAGAACATCATCGAGCGTAACGTGACGTCCGGGCTTATCTACCTGCCGTCCAGCGCGCGGGATCTGAACAACCCGCAGATCGACCAGTACCTGGCGAAATACGTGCGCGGCTCTAACGGCATGGATCACGTCGAACGCATCAAGATTTTGAAGCTGATGTGGGATGCCATCGGCAGCGAGTTTGGCGGCCGTCACGAGCTGTATGAGATCAACTACTCCGGTAGCCAGGATGAAATCCGCCTGCAGTGTCTGCGCCAGGCGCAGAGCTCCGGCAACATGGACAAGATGATGGCGATGGTCGACCGCTGCATGTCCGAGTACGACCAACACGGCTGGACGGTGCCGCACCTGCACAACAACAGCGATATCAACATGCTGGATAAGCTGCTGAAATAATGCAGCGGGAGGTTATCATGCAATCAGAACAACGCCTGCGTTTTCGCGACGCTATGGCCAGCCTGTCGGCCGCGGTCAATGTGGTGACCACCGAGGGTGAGGCAGGCCGCTGCGGCATTACCGCCACCGCCGTCTGCTCGGTCACGGACACCCCGCCGTCGGTGATGGTGTGCATCAACGCCAACAGCGCCATGAATCCGGTATTTCAGGGTAACGGCAGGCTGTGCGTTAACGTGCTGAACCATGAGCAGGAGATCATGGCTCGCCATTTCGCAGGGATGACCGGTATGGCGATGGAGGAGCGCTTTGCCCTCTCCTGCTGGCAAAAAGGCCCGCTGGCGCAGCCGGTGCTGAAGGGCGCGCTGGCAAGCCTGGAAGGCGAGATTAGCCAGGTGCAAACCATCGGCACGCATCTTGTTTATCTTGTTGAAATTAAAAACATCATTCTGAGTGACGCGGGACACGGCCTGATCTACTTCAGACGCCGTTTCCACCCGGTCATGCTGGAGACGGAAGTCGCCGTGTAATCCCCTTCGCGCTGGCCTTTTTACCGGCCAGCGCCGCTTTCTACAAAAACTCCTAAGGTTTCCGCTAAATCACGCCGTTATATAACCATAAGATAAATTTTCTGTGCCTGAATACTGACACCGCGTGTCAGTGCACCCGCATCATTCAGCGCATACCTCAATATACAGGAAGACCTTATGGCTAAAACGACGCGGAGCCGCTCGGCTGAACGTCTGGTCGATATTCTCCTTGAACTACATTTAAACGGTGTGGTAAATCGCAGTGCGCTAATGGAGAAATTTAATATTACCGAACGTACCGTCTACCGGGATTTAAATGCCCTTTCTCCGATTGTAGAACATACCGGTAATGGGCTATATCGACTGATCCACTCTGCACAATCGCCCGGCGGGCAAGGCTTACACCACACCCTTGCTAACTTCCTGAATGCTGACAGCTTTTTCCCTGACAGAAATACGGAGTTCTGGCAGAAGCTGGAAACGCGCGTCGACGAAAACCATATTCTTATTCTTGCAAATGAAGCCGAGCACACGGTACAACGCGATATTCGCCGCCATTTAACGAAAATCGAGAAATCGATTAAAAACCATAATGTTTGCCAGATAGTTTATAAGGGTAAAACCCGGCTGATTAATCCCTATAAACTCATTAACAAAAAAAATATATGGTATTTACAGGCTACCGAAAATAGCCACCTGAAATCCTTCTCATTGAGCCAGATTAGCTGGTTTGATATTCAGAAAACGACATTCACCCCGGAAGAAAATGTCCTTGAGCTGCTGGAGAAAAGCCCCGATCCCTGGGTATCTGAAGATACTTTCGCAGTGAAAATATTTATCAAAGATAATATTTCACATTACTTCCTGCGCCGGGATCTTCTCCCGGAACAGGAACTGCTGGAGGAGCAGCAGGACGGCGTCACGCTGCGCTGCCAGGCGGCGCACGAGAACCAGATCCTGCCGCTGCTGTTCTACTGGCTGCCGAATATTCAGATCCTGGAACCGAACTGGCTGAAGGAGAAACTGCTCAGAACGCTGGAGGGCTACCTGGCCGTGGAGCGTAACCCGAATAATCAAGTGATCTCAATCACATAATTTCGCCCACTGGCGGCGAGCTGGAACCGCTCGCCGCCCTCTTTGACCGCTCACCCGGCACTTTCTACCACTCATTCACTTACCCTCCCTTACGCGCGCGACGTTCTGGCACGATCGCTCCAGCATTAATCACCACCTCCTCACAACGAACCCTGACCCTTTTTTCGTGACATAAAAAACCAGGTCTTACTATGGATACTAAAAAACTACTGAAGCACGTGCCCTGGGCCTTACTCGGGATCCTCGGCGCTTTTTGTCTGGCGGTTGTCGCACTACGCCGGGGCGAACACGTAAGCGCCCTGTGGATCGTGGTCGCGTCGGTTTCCGTCTATCTTGTGGCTTATCGCTACTACAGCTTGTACATCGCGCAGAAGGTCATGAAGCTGGACCCGACGCGTGCCACCCCGGCGGTCATTAACAATGACGGCCTGAACTACGTACCTACCAACCGCTACGTGCTGTTTGGTCACCACTTTGCCGCTATCGCTGGCGCTGGCCCGCTGGTCGGCCCGGTGCTGGCTGCACAAATGGGCTACCTGCCGGGCACCCTGTGGCTGCTCGCCGGTGTGGTGCTGGCGGGTGCGGTGCAGGACTTTATGGTGCTGTTTATCTCTTCGCGCCGTAACGGCGCCTCTTTGGGCGAGATGGTCAAAGAAGAGATGGGCCGCGTGCCGGGGACTATCGCCCTGTTCGGCTGCTTCCTGATTATGATCATCATCCTTGCGGTGCTGGCGTTAATCGTGGTGAAAGCGCTGGCCGAAAGTCCGTGGGGGGTCTTCACCGTCTGCTCAACCGTGCCGATTGCGCTGTTCATGGGGATCTACATGCGCTTTATCCGTCCGGGCCGCGTGGGTGAAGTGTCGGTCATTGGTATTGTGCTGCTGGTCGCCTCCATCTACTTCGGCGGCGTGATTGCACACGACCCTTACTGGGGCCCGGCGCTGACCTTCAAGGACACAACGATTACCTTCGCGCTGATTGGCTATGCGTTTATCTCCGCGCTGCTGCCGGTCTGGCTGATTCTGGCCCCGCGTGACTACCTGGCCACCTTCCTGAAAATCGGCGTGATCGTCGGTCTGGCGATCGGCATCCTGCTGATTAACCCGGATCTGAAAATGCCGGCAGTGACGCAGTACATCGACGGTACCGGCCCGCTGTGGAAAGGCGCCCTGTTCCCGTTCCTGTTCATCACCATCGCCTGTGGTGCGGTCTCTGGCTTCCACGCCCTGATCTCATCCGGTACCACGCCTAAGCTGCTGGCGAACGAGAAAGACGCGCGTCTGATCGGCTACGGTGCCATGCTGATGGAATCTTTCGTGGCGATCATGGCGCTGGTTGCCGCGTCCATCATCGAACCGGGTCTCTACTTCGCAATGAACACCCCGCCGGCGGGCCTGGGCATCACTATGCCAAACCTGCACGAGATGGGTGGCGACAATGCGGCGCTGATCATGGCGCAGCTGAAAGACGCCAGCGCACACGCGGCGGCGACCGTCAGCTCCTGGGGCTTTGTGATTTCGCCTGAGCAGATCATGCAGACCGCGAAAGACATCGGCGAACCGTCAGTGCTGAACCGCGCCGGTGGCGCACCAACGCTGGCAGTGGGGATCGCACACGTGTTCCACAAAGTGCTGCCGTGGGCGGACATGGGCTTCTGGTACCACTTCGGTATTCTGTTCGAAGCGCTGTTCATCCTTACCGCGCTGGACGCCGGTACCCGTGCGGGCCGCTTTATGCTGCAGGACCTGCTGGGTAACTTCGTGCCGTTCCTGAAGAAAACCGACTCTCTGGTGGCAGGCATTCTCGGTACCGCGGGCTGCGTCGGCCTGTGGGGCTACCTGCTGTACCAGGGCGTTGTCGACCCGCTCGGCGGCGTGAAGAGCCTGTGGCCGCTGTTCGGTATCTCTAACCAGATGCTGGCCGCCGTGGCGCTGGTACTCGGCACCGTGGTGCTGGTGAAGATGAAGCGCACCAAATACATCTGGGTCACAGTGGTGCCCGCGCTGTGGCTGCTGCTCTGCACCACCTGGGCGCTTGGCCTGAAGCTGTTCAGCGCCAACCCGCAGCTGGAAGGTTTCTTCTTCATGGCCAACCAGTACAAAGAGAAGATTGCCGCAGGCGGCGCGGATCTGACCGCGCAGCAGATTGCCAACATGAACCATATCGTGGTGAACAACTACACCAACGCGGGTCTGAGCATTCTGTTCCTGGTGGTGGTGTACAGCATCATCTTCTATGGCATCAAAACCTGGCTGAAGGTGCGTAACGCTGAAGGTCGTACGGATAAAGAAACCCCGTACGTGCCGGTGCCGGAAGGCGGCGTGAAGACCTCTTCACACCATTAATCCAGCCTGTAACCGTAGGCCCGGATCGCTGCGCGCCACCGGGCTTTTTCTATCTGGAACCCACAATGTTTGGTAACTTAGGCGAAGCAAAAAAATACCTCGGTCAGGCGGCAAAAATGCTGATTGGTATTCCGGACTATGACAACTACGTTGAGCATATGAAGACCAACCATCCGGATAAGCCGTACATGACCTACACTGAATTCTTCCGCGAGCGGCAGGAAGCGCGCTACGGCGGAAGTGGAGAAGGCGGCGTCCGCTGCTGCTAAAGGAGAGACCATGACCCCGATTGCCGTCACCCTGTTGACCGGTTTCCTCGGCGCCGGTAAAACCACCCTGCTGCGCCACATTCTGAACGAGCAGCATGGCTTCAAAATCGCCGTCATCGAAAACGAGTTCGGCGAAGTCTCCGTTGATGACCAACTGATTGGCGATCGCGCCACCCAGATCAAAACCCTGACCAACGGTTGTATCTGCTGTACCCGCTCTAACGAGCTGGAAGACGCCCTGCTGGATCTGCTCGACAGCCGCGATCGCGGGGAAATCGACTTCGACCGCCTGGTGATCGAGTGCACCGGCATGGCCGACCCGGGCCCGATTATTCAGACCTTTTTCTCCCACGACATTCTGTGCCAGCGCTACCTGCTGGACGGCGTGATTGCCCTGGTCGATGCGGTCCACGCCAACGACCAGATGAACCAGTTCACCATCGCCCAGTCTCAGGTAGGCTATGCCGACCGCATCCTGCTGACCAAAACCGACGTGGCCGGTGACAGCGAAAAACTTCGCGAACGCCTGGCGCGCATCAACTCCCGCGCGCCGGTTTACACCGTGACGCACGGCGATATCGATCTGTCTCTGCTGTTCAACACCAACGGCTTTATGCTGGAGGAGAACGTCACCGCGAAACCGCGCTTCCACTTTATGGGCGATAAGCAAAACGATGTGGCATCGATTGTGGTGGAGCTGGACTACCCGGTGGACATCAGCGAGGTCTCCCGCGTTATGGAGAACCTGCTGCTGTCGTTTGCCGACAAGCTGCTGCGCTACAAGGGAATGTTGTGGATTGAGGGCGAGCCGAACCGCCTGCTGTTCCAGGGCGTACAGCGCCTGTACAGCGCCGACTGGGACAGACCGTGGGGCGAAGAAGCGCCGCACAGCGTGATGGTGTTTATCGGTATACAGTTGCCGGAAGAGGAGATTCGGGCGGCTTTTGCGGGTCTGAAGAAATAGCCTCCCCCGCTTAACTATGCGCTCCGAACAATCCCCTCTCCCCTGTGGGGAGAGGGGTGAGCGGTAAACTTATTTCATCGCCTCCGGCAGCGTCACAATCCACAGCTCGCTGTCGGACTCCGGCTTCTTCAGCGGCTTCACGCTGAGCGTGGTTTCAACCGGTTTATCATCAAGCGTCAGCTTGCCTTCCGCGTTCACCCGATAATCCTTGAGCTTATTGCCTTCCACCGGGTTTTGCATCGCCACCTTCACGCCAAAGTCGTTATCGTTCGCCACCGCCAACGTTTTGCTGTCGATCAGCGCCAGCCCTTCAGCCTTTTCCTGCTGCCAGCCCAGGGCGCGGAGATCGACTACCTGCGTTTTTGCCGCAAGGGTAATGCCGCGCTGCGCCAGAGTTTTCTCATCATCAAACTCCGGGTACTCGCCCGGCTTGTCGAAGGTGGCCAGATCGCTTGCCTTGCTGAGATCCACCTTGTAAATCAGGTTACGCATCCCGTCGTTTTTATCACTGCCCTGCTCAATCAGCAGGATGTGCTGGTTATCGAGCGCCACGATGTCGCCGATTTTGGCGTCGCTGTTTTTGTCGTAGGCCGCGCTGTCGATGGGGTAGCCGTACATCGCGGTTTTGCCGGTCGCCGGGTCGAAGCTCACCAAACGCGTAAACAGCGCCTGCTTTTTGCTCTTACCGTCGATATCCAGCGTGCTTTGTACGGCGGCGATAATCCGCCCGTCCGGCATCCGGGTCAGGCCTTCAAAGCCCCGGTTCGGCTGGCGCCATTTAATGATGTTTGGCAGACCGCCGGCGATGGATTTCTCTCCTTCAGCCGCCTGCGGCCCGTGGATCGCCAGGATCTTCCCTTTGCTGTCGACGTTAATCAGGAACGGGCCATACTCATCGCACAGCCAGTAGCCGCCTTTGCCGTCCGGCGTGATGCCTTCCGTATCCAGCCCACGGTTGTCACCCTTGAGCGTCTTTAACGTGTCGCTGAATGCCACTTCATTGGTGGAGCCAATCACGCCGCTTTGCAGCGGCAGACCGTTAATCTCGCCTTTATCGTCATGCAGCGGGCGGGCATCAACAGCCTCCGCTTTGCCGTTCTGGACGCGAATGGTCATCAGCAGCGGCGCGAAATCCGGCGTGACAAATATTTTGGCTTCGTTTTTACCCATTTTTGGCGCATCGGCGTTGGGACCGCGATCGGTCACGGTCGCAAACGTCAGGGCATCACCCTGCTTGCCCGTAAACAGCAGGCCAGAACCAATCCCCACCGGGAGCCCGTTCGGGAATGCATCGGCAAACGCGCCGCTGTATTTCACATGTGAGCCGTCAGGGAAGCTGACGACGTAGCGCTCAGCCGTAGGCTGTGCCGCCAGGCCAGAGAAAGAGAGCGCACAACCGATAAGTGCAGGAATAATTTTTCTTTTCATATTGTTAGTGTCCAGTGAGTGAAGCCAACAACGTAAAGAATAAACGTGTCAGAAAAATGACATGGAAAGGCAACCGGCCTGCGCGAGGGAATGTATATTCATCGCCCGGAAATGTAAGGTTGTGTTGCATTATGTTACATCAGAAACACTTCTGGAAATTATTAGAAACTCCGTTAATTCACCTCTCATCACTTTCCCTTCCTCGTTCAGTTTGTGTTTAGTCAAAAAATTAAACGGTTCCTAAATGCCTGAACATCACGCGTTGACACCCTGACAACCAAACATCGATGCAACATTTCAAACAAAAAAATTAACAACATCAGCATAAAAAATCGACCCTCATCACATTTGCAGTCATAAACGTCACTTGTTAAGGTGCGCCCAGATTAATTTAATAACGAGGCATAAAACATGAAAAAACTGAATATCCTTCTTCTTTCTGCTCTGGCTGCCGTATCAGGTTCCGCACTGGCAATGGGCGGCACCGTTGAGCAGGGTAAAAACTTTACTAACCTCAATCTGGAAATGGGGAAATCCTCCTCCGGTGTTTATCTGGAAAGCAACTGGCTTAAAAACACCGACGACGGTACCCAGACCGGCGGCGTTGGCGCAGGCTACAACCTGGAAGTGGGACCGGTGATGCTGAATGCGGGCGCGAAGGCAATCTACCTCGGCCCGAAAAAAGGCGATAACGGCGTGGCCTTCCCGATTGGCGGCGGCGTAAATGTTGCGCTGACCGACAGCATCCACGTGTATGGTGAAGGCTATGCGGCTCCAGAAGGGCTGAATAACAGCGTGAAAAACTACGTCGAAACCAACGGCGGCGTAAGCTGGACGCCGATCACGCCAGTGACTCTGAAAGTGGGTTACCGCCACGTGAGCGTTGATGGTAAAGACGGTCGTCCTGGCCACACGCTGATTGACGGCGCATATGTGGGTGGTGGAGTCACCTTCTAAGCCTGCGAAGAGACAAAAAAAACCTGCCATCTGGCAGGTTTTTTGACCTCTTACTTACGCACTACCACCAGCTTCTGGTTCACAAACTCTTTGATTCCCAGATCCGACAGCTCGCGCCCATAGCCTGAACGCTTCACGCCGCCGAATGGCAGCTCTGGCGCGGTATCGGTGAGCCAGTTGATGTACACCATCCCGGTCTCAATCCGCGACGCCATGTTCTTCGCGCGCTCAATATCACGGCTGAACACCGCGCCGCCCAGGCCGTAGTGGGAGTCGTTCGCCAGCGCGACCGCCTCGTCATCGTTTTTCACCACATACATCTGCGCAACCGGGCCGAAGAACTCCTCGAAGTACGCGGGATTATCACGCGAGATATTCGTCAGGATCGTCGGTTCGAAGAAGCACCCCTCACGCTGCACCGGCTTGCCGCCGTAGTGTAATGTGGCACCGTTTTTCACCGCCTCGTTGACCTGTCTGGTCAGCGTTTCGAGCGCATCTTTAGACGACAGCGGGCCCAGCGTGGTGCTTTCGTCCAGCGGATCGCCAATCTTCACCTGCTTAAATGCCTCGGTGAATTTACTCAGGAAGGCATCTGCAATTTTCTCGTGCAGGATAAAGCGCTTCGCCGCGGTACAGACCTGCCCGGCGTTGTTGAGCCGCGCATTCACACCGATCTTCACGGCTTTGTCCAGGTCCGCATCATCGAGCACCACGAAGACATCGTTGCCGCCCAGCTCAAGGGTGGATTTCTTGATGTGCTTCGCCGCCTGCGCGGCCACCACGCTGCCGGCTTTTTCGGAACCAGTTAGCGCCGCGCCCTGCACGCGATCGTCGGCGATGATGTTCGCCACCTGATCGGAAGTGATAAACAGGTTGGTCCATGCCCCTTCCGGCGCGCCCGCCTCGCGCACCAGGTGGGCAAAGGCCTCGGCACAGTGCGGCACGATGCTGGCGTGCTTAGCCAGCACAGGGTTACCCGCCGCCAGGTTTGGCGCCAGCACGCGCATCAGCTGGTAGTACGGGAAGTTCCACGGCTCAACGGCCATCAGCACGCCGACAGGGTGATGCTCCACCCACGCTTCCCCAAGCTCAGAATCGTACTTCACCGGGGCCAGGAACTGCTTTGCATTGTCGGCGTAATAGCGGGCAATCTGCGCGCACAGCTTCACCTCACCGCGACTCTGTGCGATGAGCTTACCCATCTCTTGGCTGGCGATTCTCGCCAGCTCCTCGGTGCGCTCGTCGATCAGGTCAGCAAGCTTATGCAGCACCGGCAGGCGCTGGCTGATGTCACCTTTCGCCCATTCTGAATGGTACAGCGCATCGGCCGCCTTCAGCGCCGCTTCAATATCCGCATCGGTATGGGAGGGGTATTCTTTGATGAGCTGGTTAGTGGCAGGATTTACTGTCTGATAAGCCATGTCGAATCTCCTTGTTTTACCGCTTAGGGTATTAAGGGTAGTCAACATGACTGGCTCTGAAGGTAAAGTTCGGTATATCCGGAGGGTTCTTAATGAAGCGCTGCCCGACAGTTCGCGGCCGTGGTATAAAACCTCCAGAAGGAGCCCCTATGACCGATACCCGACACATCCGCCAGACTTTTCACCGCGTCTCAGGCCTTGAGCGGCGCAGCACGTGGCAGAGCACGCAGGCGTACAAACGTCACTGTCACCCTCAGCTCTCCATCGGCGCGATTGTGGAAGGCCAGACCTGCTGCGTGTGTCATGGCAAAGAGTACATTCTTCACCCCGGGGAACTCATTGTGATCCCGGCCTCTGCGCCGCACAGCTGCAACCCCGTCGCCGGCAAGCCGCGCAGCTATCACATGCTGTATATCGACACCGATCTTCCCGTGGCATTCCAGGTCATTCGCGACCCTGCGCTCTTTAAGCACTACCTTGCTATTGTGGAGACAATGTCTCCTTCTGCCGTGGAGACGCTGCTTTCTGCCCTTCCCCGCAGTGCGGATAACGCAGAGACGCTTCGCTCAACCAGCCAGCAGGTTCAGCAGGCGTTTCTTGCCAACCTGGCCGCACCGCCTTCGCTTGATGAACTCGCCCGACGATTTTCGCTGCGCAAGGAGACGCTGATCCGCACCTTCAGGCAGGACACCGGCCTGACGCCCGGCAGCTTCCTCAATATCTCCCGGGTGGAGTACGCCAAAGCGCGGCTGCGCGCCGGGGATAATATTGCTGATGTCGGCTACCAGAGCGGGTTTGCCGACCAGAGCCATTTTCACAAGACCTTTGTCAGCTATACCGCCGCCACGCCGCGCCAGTACGCCACGGGCCGATCAATATCCGACAATAAATAGTTTTTGCGGCCCCGTATTCTGACCTCAGCTTTTCACACTGAGGTTGCTATGGAACTGTTATTCCCTTCCACTTTTCTCGCCCTGGCACTGGCGCATTTTGTTGCCCTGCTAAGCCCGGGCCCGGATTTCTTCCTGCTGGTGGGCTACGCCGCGCGCTACCGACTGCGCGGCAGCGCCGGGCTGTGTTTCGGCATCGCCGCAGGCAGCGGGGTGTACATCCTGCTGGTGATTATCGGCTGGAGTGCGCTGCGCCAGTTTGCGTGGCTGTTTACGCTTATTGAGCTTTGCGGGGCGCTGTACCTGCTGTGGACAGGTTCGCATCTGGTGCGCAGCCGCCCTCAAGTGCTGGCACTGAATGAAACCCATCAGCGCTTTCCCCCGCTGCGCAAGCAGCTCCTGCTGGGGCTCGGCTCGGCGCTGCTTAACCCGAAGAATGCGCTGTTTTATCTGGCGCTGATGACGGCGTTGCTGGGGCCGGACGTCACGCTGCTTCAGCAGTCGGCCTGCGGTGTCTGGATGGTGATGGTAGTGCTGGTATGGGATCTGGCTCTGGTGTCGCTGATGGGGTTGCCCGCGGTGCAACAGAGGCTTAGCCGTTCGCTCTGGTGGATTGAGCGCACGGCAGGGATGGTGCTGATGGGGTTTGGGGGATGGGTGCTGTGGCGGCTGCTATGAAAGGATTTTAAAGGGCTCTTCTTAAACGCCTAACCGATAATCCCAGTCATCCGAATGAATAACATTACCGTCACGATAGTGCCAGGTAATCTTTTCATAACGAAGCAGAACAAGTTCAAGGTGCCCCTGTTTTTCATGATAAGTCTCTTTCACATCATGCATCAATGAAAACAACGTGACGACCTTCACCGCTTCCAGCGTTATCGTGAAATAGATTTCTTCCTGACCGGCATCGTTGATTCTGTAAAGGTCGATAATCGCTTTCCTGAGTGTCCTTCCAGTGCTCAACGCTTTGTATAGCAGAACGCTTGAAGCATCAATTTCTTTCTCAATGAGAAAAGGACGATGCTGGCGTTTGCTCAACGCTCTGCCATTATGCAGGTCAGAGTTATAGTTTACGTTATGATAAAGTCCCAAAACCTCAATCTGGTTTTCACGGTCTTTAACTTTCACATTCCCTTTTATGATATTACCCGCATCGTCAGTTAATGATATATATCCCGGAATAGCCATTTACATATCCTTATCGAATGGAACAGAGTTTTCCACAGTTGCGATCATAACGGCGAGACATCTTTGACCCTCAGGGCTTTTTATTTTAAACATCTCCCTGATTGAATCGACAAAAAGCTTATTGCTCTCTGCTTCTGTCTGCGGAAAATTAGCGAAAGCGCAGATTTGTTCAATAGTGAGTACCGGTTTATCGTCTTTTAAGATTGCCAAAACGCCTGCAGGATTATGAGGGATAGCTTTAGAAAGCGCCGCCTTGAGATCTTCAGCTGTACTGGCGTCCACTCCGGGCTCAAGGTCGCTCGCTACGGCTAACCATGCCTGAGTTCCTTTACCTATCTCTGGAATGACATGATTCCACCATTCTGACTCACCGTTATCATTTGAATCCATTTCACTTACAACGACCCTGGCTCCTTTGTCGTTTATCATTTGCAATATCTGTTCAGGCGTGTGGTTTTTAGCAATTAAACCCACCGGTAAGCATAAGAAGAATAGCGCAATAACATATTTCATTATCGCACCACCAGAATTGTGTCACCCGAATCATAAATCATATGGCGCTTGTCCTGGCCGTTCATAATGATGCAACCAGCTGATGCTGATCCTGGTGGCTGACCTTTTTTATCACCATGAATTTGAAAATGATCCCTACCAAAGGTATTGGTCCCGGCTATAGGTTCAAGAATAATGGCCTCTGCACTTTTATGATTATTCCACCCGGCGATAAAATAAATACCTCTGGGAATGGGGCCTCTGTTTCGTTGACTTTCACACTCAGGCTTATCTTTCGATTCACCCGCACCGCTGTAGCAGTTAGCGACAAACACACCATTATGGCTCAATACCCCCGTCGAAACTTTATACTCCCATGTCATCAATACCGTCTCCTTTTATAAATAGTCCTTTATCTTATGGCTAATGAGAGCGTTAAAATGACTACAACGGTCACAAAACATTACGTCCGAAAATAAATAAGCACAAAAAATATAGAAAAATTAATAATAGATAATTTAGATGTATATATTTTTTATATAGACGCCATTTATTCACGCTGAGAATGCGTCTCCCCCTTACACCAGTTTTGCATTTTTGGTTCACTTACCTCTATCCTTAACCCATGGAAAAAATAGCTGAACTCAAACGCGCCAAGCTGCTGGCGCTGTCGCTGCTGCTGGTTGCCGCCGCGGCGTTTATCACCACCCTGTTCCTGCCGCAGACCTTCTGGGTGCGCGGCGTGAAGGCCATTGCCGAGGCGGCGATGGTCGGCGCGCTGGCAGACTGGTTTGCCGTGGTCGCACTGTTCCGCCGGGTGCCCATTCCATTTATTTCGCGCCATACGGCAATCATCCCGCGCAATAAAGACCGGATCGGCGACAATCTTGGCCAGTTCGTGCAGGAGAAGTTTCTGGATACCCAGTCGCTGGTGGCGTTGATTCGCCGCTATGAACCCGCACAAATGATCGGTGCCTGGTTCAGCAAGCCCGACAACGCCCAGCGCGTCGGGCTGCATCTGATGCAGGTGATGAGCGGTTTTCTCGAACTGACCGATGATGGACGCATCCAGCGCCTGCTCAAACGCGCGGTGCATAAGGCCATCGACAAGGTCGACTTCACCGAAACCAGCGCCGTGATGCTGGAGAGCATGACCAAAAACAACCGTCACCAGGTGCTGCTGGACGCCATCATCAACCGCCTGATTACCCTGATTCAGCGGGAAAGCACGCGGGACTTTATTGCCGATCAGATTGTCCACTGGCTGAAGACCGAGCACCCGCGCAAGGCGATGGTGCTGCCCACCGAGTGGCTGGGGGATCAGAGTGCGGAGATGGTATCGAACGCGGTGAATACGCTGCTGGACGACATCAGCCACGACCGCACGCACCAGATCCGCCAGGCGTTCGACCGCGCCACGCTGAAGCTTATCGACAACCTGAAAAACGACCCGGAGATGGCGGCAAAAGCCGACAACATCAAACATTACCTGAAGAATGACGAGGCGTTTAACCGCTATCTGGGCGAGATGTGGGCCGACCTGCGCCAGTGGCTGAAGGCGGATATGCAGAGTGAGGACTCGCGCGTGAAGCAGCGCATCGCTAACGCCGGGCTGTGGTTTGGCGAAACGCTGACAAACGACGCCAGCCTGCGGGCGTCGCTGAACGAGCATCTGGAGCAGGCCGCGCATCGCCTCGCGCCGGATTTCGCGGCGTTCCTGACCCGCCACATCAGCGACACGGTCAAAAGCTGGGATGCCAAAGACATGTCCCGGCAGATTGAGCTCAACATCGGCAAAGATCTGCAGTTTATCCGCGTTAACGGCACGCTGGTGGGTGGGACGATTGGCCTGATCCTGTTTTTACTCTCGCAGCTGCCCGCCGTGCTGGGGCATTAATCCGCTTTGGGTGGCGCGATGATATAGCGCGTCGCCCCGAAGCGGTTCAGGATCACATGCACCAGAAACACCATCGTCAGCGTCGCCACCAGCGAAAACGTTACGGAGGTGATGCGATAGAGATCGCTGAACACCAGGTCGCTGTCCGGGTGCATGTTCTGCCCGAACATAATGCCGATGGTGGTGATGCTGGAAAAGCCCACGCCCGCCCCCACTTTTTCCATCACGTGGAGTCGCGCGCCAAACGCCAGGCCGAGGCCAATCAGCGGCATCATCAGCAGCATATGGCTGCTGTGATCGTAGAGTATTAGCTGCACCACCAGAATGTAGAGACAGCCCAGCACCACGCCGACCACGCGCCAGATGGAGCTCATCACCGCGCCGCGATAGTGCATCGGGAACAGGATCAAAATCCCCGCCATCAGCGCCGAGAGCGAATCGCTTAAATCGCTAATCTGAAAAACAACGAAAATCAGCGTCGCGACGGTACCGGAGAGCAGCGACTCGTGGCGTACGCGGGCGTCGTCTTTCTCGATCAGCGGCGGCGGCTTGCGCGGCTCAACGTCCGGCAGAAGATAGTTCATCAGCGCGCTCAGGCACACCGCCATCACGCTGGCTTCAATGTTGGAAAACAGCAGCGTGTGCCAGTTAGTGGTGGGGTAACTCATAAAATTGAGCATCACGCTCTGGCACACCACGCCCATGGACCCGAACAGAAACAGCGGCCCCTTGCTCATAAAGCGAAAACGCATCACGTACAGAGCAAATACCACCAGCGTCATGATCACCGGCCATTGCGACAGATAGCCGATAATAATCACCATTTCCACGCAGTTCAGCGACGCACTGAAGATAAACTGCTTCGCCACGTGGCGGTTAAACACCGGGACCAGCGAAAGCAGCATGATCGGGTAGACTACGAAAAAGACGCCGTAACTGGTGTTGTAAAAGCTGGAGATGCTGAGCGCAATCATCCCGGCAAAGACGATGCGCAGGGTCTGGCGAAAGTCATTTGCCGTATAGACGATGTTGCCGTGCGGGGTAAAGACCCGCGCCAGCGTATTAATAGACATAGTGCAGCAGGCTCACCAGGTGGATTTGCATCCCGGAGAAGAAGCGCGCAAACGGCCCTTCGCTGTTGTAAAGCTGAACGGTCGCCCGCGCACCAGTCGGCAGATGCTTCGGCAGGGGCTCATCCAGCGTCACGTGAATGCGCATCCGCTGTGCGTCACGTACCCAGCGGTTAGAGGTTTCCGGCTCGGAAAGCTGGCCATTAACGGCCTCCTGACCGGCGAGGATCCCCGCATCGCTGCTGGTCACGTGGGCGCGGAAAACGTGCCCCGGGAAGGCGTCAAACACCACGGCAGCGTCGGTGCCCTGATGGGTATGACGCAGGCTTTTTTCACGGAAATCAGCCACGATATCGGTCTGGTTGTTCACCAGCGCCAGCGCGGCGGAGCCGGAGGAGGCATAAAAGCCGGGGCTTAACTGCAGGTTACTGACCGTGCCGTCTGCCTGGGCGTAAACCTTCGTCCAGCCGAGGTTCAGCTCCGCGTCATCGAGCGCATTGCGGTATTTTTGTAGCGTCACGTTGTGCTGCTCATCCCGCTCGCCGCGCTGGATGCGCAGATTCCGAATGTTGGCCTGAATCGTGCTGACGGATTGCTCGCTGCTCTGCCAGGTCGTACGGACCTTATCCAGATCCGCCTGCGAGACGTTCTGTAACGTGCTCAGCTTCTGGTAGCGATCGAAGGTCACTTTGTCGTTACGCGCGGTCAGAACCGCGGTCTTCAGGCTGGCCTGCGCGGCGGCGATCTGCGCGTCCAGCTGTTCGTTGGACAGGCGAGCCTGCTCGAGCGCGATTTGCGCCGCTTCCACTTTATTGCGAAACGGCGTGTCGTCGAGTTCAAACAGCAGATCGCCCCGCTTCACCTGGCTGTTGTTGTGCACATGCACGGCCGCCACATAGCCGGACACGCGCGGAGACACCGGCGTCACCACGCGCATCACGGTGGAGTCCGGCGTCAGCGGGATCCAGATATCCGCGACGACAAAGTAGACAAACATCAGCAGGAAAGAGGCAATACTCACCCTTACCCAGCGGGCAAACTTTTGTTCAGGAGTCATTATTTTTCGGTCTTGTTATCTTCTTCGCGGATTGTCCGCAAATTGCAGGCGATTTGATTCAGGGTGGCGCTGAAAATATCGAGATGTTCCGGCGCGATGTTTTGCGATACGCGCGTCTGAAGCGTCTCAATGACCTGGGTGAGCCTTTGAAGGACAGCTTTTCCCTCAGGCGTCAGCGTCAGAAGCCGGATGCGCTTGTCATAAGGCGATGTGGTGCGCAACAGGTAACCCTGCTTTTCCAGCTGTGTCAGAGTGCGCATCAGCGGTGGCAGCTCAATGCCCTGCACCTCCGCAAGCTCACTCACCGAGACGTTATCCCCAAGTTGATGAAGCTGCATCATCACCGTCCAGCTCGACTGGGTTAACCCGGTATCGAGAATGGCGTCGTCGATAACGGCACGCCACTGGCGCACGATCATCGCCATCCGCATGCCCATCGGCCTGCGGCAGAACAGTTCTTCTTCACTCATGGGGAAACCTCTCGAAACACGCAGCCACGATAATAGTTATCAGGGTAAGTATCAAGAAACGAGAGGTAAAAGCGCAGGAATTGCGAAAGGTGTTACTGGAGGCGATGTACGCGTAAGCCCGGTAAGCGCAGCGCCACCGGGCGTTTTTAGCGGCTAAAAAGCCTCTTTACAGCGGCCTTCCCCGACGCCGTCACTACCACCTCTCTGTACCCCGCCACCCGCTGGATCCAGCCTTTACTTTCCAGATAAACAAGCAGCGCCGCACCGGCCTCACCTCCCAGGTGAAACCGCCGCTCGCTCCAGTCCAGGCAGGCGCAGCAAGCCTTGCGACGGGGATGAGCACTTAACGGAATGCCGAGCTTCAGGAACTGCTCCCGGCCATACAGCGTCAGCGCGGAACCGTCGGCCTCCAGCCAGCCTTCTGCCTGCATAAAATCATAGATCTGCACCGCCACCGTACCGGCAAGATGGTCGTAGCAGGTACGGGCTTCACGCATGGCTTTCGGCGCAGTGGTTTCCGGCGGGGTAATGCGGCTCCAGGAGAGCCCCATCATCTGCTCCACCAGCGCCGCGACGTCGGGCCCGGCAAGGCGATAATAGCGATGCCGCCCTTGCGACAGGCAGGTAATCAGCTTTCCTTCCACCAGCCGGGCGAGATGCCCGCTGGCGGTCGACGGTGCAACCTCTGCCGCCGCGCTCAGTTCGGTGGCCGTCCACGCCCGCCCGTCCATTAGCGCACAGAGCATCTTCACGCGCGACGGATCGGCCATTGCAGCCGCCACCGCGGCAATGGCCAGCTCCAGCGTCGCGCTGTTATCAGGGGGTAAGATCGTCTTTAACATGGGTTGCCCAGGGTTCGGTGATCTCTGCGGCCTGCGCGGCCGCTCATTCGCCCGGCTCCCCGGGGATATCGCTAAAAAATACATAAATATTATAGATCGACATATTCTCCGGTTTCAGAGGTATATTCTCGCACGACCTGCGCCACCCGAAGGCGGTAGTACGCAAAAATCGACTCCCGCCCTTCGGCCTGCGCCGCCTGGTGAAAGACGTTCTGCTTCCAGCGGCGGACAGCCTCTTCATCCCGCCACCAGGAAAGAGACAGGATTTTGCCGTCGGTGGTCAGGCTCTGAAAACGTTCGATATCAATAAAGCCGTCAATCTCCGCCAGCAGCGGCTTGAGTTCGGCGGCCAGCTGCAGGTAGCGCGCCTGATGAGCGGGCTCGGCTTTGGCTTCAAAAAGGACTGCGATCATGGTTTTCTCTCCGTTGTGATGTTGGGGAGAGAATGCAGGAGGGAAAAACGCAATGCTTCGGCAAGAAGCGAAATGTTGTGCCGGATGGCGCTGCGTTTATCCGGCCTACGGGCGCATGTAGGCCCGGTAAGCGTAGCGCCACCGGGCGGGTTTTAGCTCACAATCGACCGCGGCTCCATAAACGCCCGGATCCCCCACTCGCCCATCTCGCGCCCTACGCCGGAGTGTTTGAACCCGCCAAACGGCGCTTTCGGCTCATGCGCCAGGGTGTTCACCAGCACGCGGCCGGAGACAATCTGCTGCGCCACGCGATGGGCCCGCTCTTCATCACGGCCCAGCACCATCGCGCTCAGGCCGTACTCGGTATCGTTGGCGATGGCGATCGCCTCCGCCTCGTCCTGATAAGGGATCACGCACAGCACCGGGCCAAAAATCTCGTCACGGGCAATGGTCATCCGGTTGTTCACGTCGGCAAACAGCGTCGGACGCACGAACCAGCCGTCCCGCGTCCCGTCCGGCCGCCCTTCGCCACCCGCCAGCAGACGCGCACCTTCGTCGATCCCTTTGCGGATATATCCCTGTACCCGCTGCCACTGCTTCTCGCTGACCATCGGGCCAACCTCTGTCGCGCTATTGCGCGGGTCACCGGATTTCACCGCCGCCACGGCCTGCGCCAGCGCGGCTTCCATTTCTGTCTTGCGCGACTGCGGCACCAGAATGCGCGTCCCGGCCACGCACGCCTGTCCGCTGTTCATAAATCCGGCCTGAATCACCAGCGGGACGGCCTGTGCCAGATCCACATCCTCCAGCAGGATCGTCGGCGATTTACCGCCTAACTCCAGCGTCACGCGCTTAAAGCTTTCCGCCGCGTTACGCAGGATCGCCTTGCCGGTATGGGTCGAACCGGTAAACGAGATCTTCGCCACGTCCGGATGACGGCTGAGGGTTTCGCCCACCGTCTCGCCGCGTCCGGTGACGATATTAAACACTCCCGGCGGCAATTCAGCATCGCGCAGCGCTTCGGTAACGATCTGCGTTTGCAGGGCGCTCATTTCGCTCGGCTTGATCACCGCCGTGCAGCCCGCGGCGAGCGCGGCCGCCAGTTTGCCGCAGATAAACCCCGCATCGCTGTTCCACGGCGTGATCAGCCCGGCCACGCCAAGCGGCGTCATCTGTACCGTTGCGGCACCTGCGGTGCTGACAAACTCAAACGCCTCCAGTGCCGCAATGGCCTGAGCAATCACCTCCGCCGGGTAGCTTGCCATCCACGCCGAGCGCGAAGCCGGCGCGCCGTACTCCTCGACAATGGCGTCCAACAGCGCATCGTGACGGGCAGCCACAGCGGCGTGCATCCGCTTCAGCGCGTCGATGCGCGTCTGCTTTGTGGTCCGGGACCATGCCGGAAACGCCGCTTTCGCCGCCGCGATAGCGCGTTCGGCGTCAACCTCATCCGCCAGGCGAACCTGACCCATAACCTGCGCCGTTGCCGGATTGTACAAGTCAAAACGTTCGGTACCGTGCGGGGTAACAAACTCGCCGTTGATAAAGATCTGTTCGATGATGTGCATATCACTCTCCTCAGGTTGTGTGGGTCCAGTCTGGCACGGCTTCTCCGTTGCGATAATCCACGCTATGCTGCAATGGTTGTTTCGATTTTCAGGATAATCTATGCATCGTTCAGGTCTGACAGAGCTGGAAGTGGTGATGGCGGTGGTGCGGCGCGGCAGCTTTCGCGGCGCGGCGCAGGAGCTGGGGATGTCCGCCACCGCGGTCAGCAACGCCATCGCCGGGCTGGAGAGCCGCCTTGAAACGCGCCTTTTTAACCGCACCACCCGCAGCGTGGCCCTCACCGACGCCGGGCAGCGCTATGTGGCGCGAATTGGCCCGGCCCTGCAGGAGATCCGTCTCGCCGGGGAAGAGATCCACAGCGACAACGGGGAACCTGCCGGGACGCTGCGCCTCAACGTGCCGAACAATATTGGCACCCTGTTTCTGGACCAGTTGCTGATCGACTTCATGATCCGCTACCCGAAAATGCGCGTGGAAACGGTGAGTGAAGCGAGGATGATCGATATCGTTGCGGAAGGCTATGACGCGGGGATCCGTCTTGAAGAGTCCGTCCCGCAGGACATGATCGCCGTGCCGCTAACCGGCGAGATCCGCCAGCTTGTCACCGCCACGCCGGACTACTTCGCCCGTCACGGCATACCCGAGACGCCGGACGATCTGCTGCAGCACCAGGGGATCGGCATGCGGATGGCCCACGGCGGGATCTACCGCTGGGAGCTGGCCCGTCGGGGTGAAACGTACGCGCTGGCCGTGCCGCCGCGCTTTGCCACCTCCGATCTCTTCGCCTCGATCCGCGCCGTGAAAGCAGGGTTAGGGGTCGGTTTTTTACCGGAACTCTATATTCAGGAAGAGCTGAAAAGCGGGGAGCTGGTGAGCGTCTTAAACGACTGGGCACAGCCGTTTGCCGGGCTGCGCCTGTACTATCCTGGCCATCGCCACGTCCCGCCGGGGTTGCGGGCGCTGGTGGCGATGATCCGCGAGCGCGGAATTATTCCAGGTTAGCTTTATTCAGCCCGTACGCCGCATCCAGCGAACCGGGCGCCATGCGGGAGGTGATCCCCAGACGGTTCCAGGCGTTGATCGCCACAATGGCGAAGTTCAGCTCTGAAATCTCTACGTCTGAGAAGTGCTCCGCCACGCTGCGGTAGAGCGCATCACTCACGCCGTGAACGCCGATTTGGGTCAGCGCTTCGGTGAACGCCAGCGCCGCTTTTTCACGGGCGCTGAACAGCGGGGACTCGCGCCATGCCGCCAGATGGTAGAGGCGCAGCTCGCGCTCACCGGCGATTTTCGCCTCTTTCGAGTGCATATCCAGGCAGAATGTACAGCCGTTCAGCTGCGACACGCGAATGTCGATCAGGTGCTTCAGCGCCGGGTCGATGGAGGTTTTCGCCACCTCCATGCTCAGGGCAGACAGCGCGTTAGCGAGGGCAGGTGTGACTTTGTGGTGGTTGACGCGAGTGCTCATGGTCTTTCCTCTGATTTACACGGTATGTGTGATGCGATGAGGCAAATCTACGCCGTTCATGACATAGTAAAAAGATACAAAAAGCGTGAAATGAGGTAGGACATGAAGCCGGGCTATCACGAGATTTATTCCCGCTATCGCGACAACATCACGCGCGGCGTGCTGAAGCCGGGCGATAAGGTGCCCGCCATCCGCGTGCTGGCGGAAGAGCTGAAGGTGGCGCGTAAAACCGTCGAAACGGCGTATGCCATTCTGACGGGGGAAGGGTATCTGGTAAGCCAGGGCGCGCGCGGCACGCGGGTCAACCCGGACCTCCTGCTGCCGGCCACTCCTGCGCCGACGGAACAGGCCACCGGCACGCTTCCGGCCTCGCTTATCAGCCAGCGCGAGCGGGCAGGTTTTCTGCGTCCCGGCATCCCCTCCCTCGACAGCTTCCCCTATAAAAAGTGGCTGCTGCTGGCAGGCCAGGCGACGCGTTCCATGCGCCAGGAGGAGATGCTCAACCCGCCGGTGCTGGGCTGGTATCCGCTGCGTCAGGCCATCGCCCGCTATCTCAACATCTCACGCGGATTGTCCTGCACTGCAGAACAGGTGCTGATCACCAGCGGCTACAGCGGCAACCTGCGCCTGATCCTCGACACCCTCGCCAGCCGCAGCGACAAGGTGGTATTTGAAGAGCCGGGCTATTTTATGGGCCAGCAGTTGCTCAAGCGGATCGTGCCGCGCCTGCACACCGTGCCGGTCGACCGCAACGGTATCGACACAGAATACCTGCTCCGTCACCATCGCGACGCCCGTTTTGCCATCGTGACCCCGTCGCACCAGAGTCCGCTGGCGGTCACGCTCTCTTTGCCGCGTAAACAGCAGTTGCTCGACTGGGCCAGCCAGAACGACGCATGGATTATCGAAGACGATTACGACGGAGAGTTTCACTACACCCGCAAGGTTCTGCCGTCGCTGAAAAGCCTCGATCGGCACGACCGGGTGATCTTTATGGGCACCTTCAGTAAAACCATTATGCCGTCGCTGCGCATGGGCTACGTGGTGATGCCCGCCAGCACCGTCGGGGCCTTTACCGACTGCGCAGACATTACCACCAGCGGCCAGCCGGTGCTGACGCAAAAAATCCTCACCACCTTTCTCAATGAAGGCCATTTTTTCCGGCATCTGAAGAAGATGCGCGCCCTGTATCAGACCCGCCGGGAGTGGATGATTGCCGCCCTGCGCGAGGTGTATGGCGATCTGTTTTTCACCGAGCAAAACGATGGCGGGATGCATATCGTGGCATTTCTCACCAGAGGAAGCGCTGACCAGGACGTGGCGCGCTGCTGGCAGGAACAGCAGCTGCAGGTTAATGCGCTTTCGGAGTGGTATCGCGGGTCGGGCAAACGCTACGGGCTGGTGATGGGCTATAACAACGTGCGGTCGTATCAGGAGGCGCTGGATTTGCTGGAAAGGCCGAAGCGGCAGACGCTTGAGCTGTTAAGCTGAAAATTGCCCGGTGGCGCTACGCTTACCGGGCCTACGGGCTCGAGTAGGCCGGGTAAGGCGCAGCCGCCACCCGGCGACGACGTGGATCACACATCATTACGCGACAACCCAACGTCCTTGAGCTGCTCGTCGCTCATCTGGCTCAGAATGCGACGGGTACGGTTGATGCGATACCAGTTACGCAGCGTTTTCGCGATCCAGACAAACACAATAAACGGACGTTTTGAACGATTTTCGTAGAATTCCATGATGCTCTCCTCGCTGTGCCAGTGGGCTTATCATCATGGAAAACGGCCTGAACAATACAGATTCAAAAACTGCTTTTGTTTACCATACAGATCCGCTAAAACGGTATCTGCATGGCGTTTAGCCCATCAATCTGTACTGGTTTAACAATCTGTATGGTGAAAACAAAGGATACAGCATGACGCGCTACCAACATCTGGCCAATCTACTGGCAGAACGCATTGAACAAGGGCTGTATCGCAGCGGCGAACGTCTGCCGTCGGTACGCGCGCTGAGCCAGGAACACGGCGTGAGTATCAGCACCATACAGCAGGCCTATCAGATCCTCGAAAACCTCCAGCTGATCACCCCTCAGCCGCGCTCCGGCTATTTTGTCTCGCCGCGCAAGGCCCAGCCGCCCGTCCCGGCAATGACCCGCCCGGTACAGCGCCCGGTGGACGTTACCCAGTGGGACGAGGTGATGATGCTGCTGGATGCCCGCGCCGACAAAGAGATGATCTCCTTCGGCGGCGGTTCGCCGGACATTAGCCAGCCGAGCCTGAAACCCCTGTGGCGCGAAATGAGCCGCATTGCGCAGCATAACCCGGGCGAGATGCTGAGTTATGACGTGCTGGACGGGCGTCTGGAGCTGCGCGAGCAGATTGCCCGCCTGATGCTGGACAGCGGCTCCACCGTATCGGCAAGCGACATTGTGATCACCAACGGCTGCCACGGCGCGCTGTCGATCGCCCTGCTCTCGGTATGCAAACCGGGGGATATCGTGGCGGTGGAGTCACCGTCGTTTCACGGCACCATGCAGATGCTGCGCGGCTTCGACATCAAGGCGATTGAAATACCCACCGATTCTGAAACCGGGATCAGCATCGAGGCGCTCGAGCTGGCGCTGGAGCAGTGGCCAATCAAGGCGGTGATTCTGGTGCCCAACTGCAACAATCCGCTCGGGTTTATCATGCCGGAAGCACGAAAAAAACAGGTCTTAGCCCTCGCCCAGCGGCACGATATCGTGATTGTTGAGGATGATATTTATGGCGAGCTGGCCGCAGAGTACCCGCGCCCGCGCACCATTCATTCGATGGATATCGATGGCCGCGTCCTTCTCTGCAGCTCGTTTACCAAAACCGTGGCGCCGGGCCTGCGCGTCGGCTGGATTGTTCCGGGACGCTACTACGACCGGGTGATGCACATGAAATACGCTGCGGGCGGATTTAACGTGCCGGGCACGCAGATGGCGGTGGCGGCGTTTATCCGCGACGGCCATTACCACCGCCACGTGCGTCGTATGCGCCAGATTTATCAGCAGAATATGGAAACCTACACCTGCTGGGTGCGGCAGTATTTCCCGGCAGAGATTTGCGTCACGCGCCCGCAGGGGAGCTTCCTGCTGTGGGTTGAGTTACCGGAAAACGTGGATATGGTGTGCGTCAGCAAGCAGCTGTGTCGGCTGAAGATCCAGGCCGCGGCCGGGTCGCTGTTTTCCGCCTCCGGGAAGTACCGCAACTGCCTGCGGATCAACGTGGCGCTGCCGCCAACGGATAAGCATCGCGAGGCGTTGAAGAAGATGGGCGAGGCGATTGTGATTGCGATGGAGGAGGGCTAGTGCGGCCTGATGCCCTCACCCCGGCCCTCTCCCACAGGGAGAGGGAGAAAACCGCCGTTGTAGGCCCGGTAAGCGCAGCGCCACTGGGCAACGGTATTACTCGTCGAAGTACCAGTACCCCTGGTTAATCAGCCCGGTGAGCTCCTCGACAAACGCCGGGTTGTTCAGGGCATCCCCCAGTTCAGCCTGGCCGAGTTCGGTGTAGCGGCACAGCGCATCCGCCGCCTTCGCGTCTACCGTCTCCAGCTGCTCGCTATTGATAAAGAAGCTGCCGTTGATGTTCAGCACGCGCAGGCCGCTCAGGCGAGACAGCGTTTCGCCGCCCTGCAGCGCATCCAGCACCTCTTCTGCAGAATACGGCGGTTCGGCGGCGGCGATATCCAGCTCATGACGCGGCGTGGAGACAAAGCTGCCAAACCATTTTGTGAAATCATCTGGCTTGCTGATCATCTCGATCATCATCTGACGAATGCGATCGAGCTCGTACTGCTCCACGCGGCCCGGGTGTTCGCGACAGGTGAGATCCGGATCGCTGTAGTGCTCGCCCCCCAGATCGTTTTCCAGCGCATAATCGGCGAAGCTGCTGATCAGATCCCGGCCGTTTGGCCCACGGAAGCCGACGGAGTAATTCAGCGCGGTCTCATGGGTAAAGCCGTCGTGCGGGAATCCAGGCGGAATGTAGAGGATATCGCCCGGGGCCAGATCTTCGTCGATGATCGGCTCGAACGGATCCACATGCAGCAGCGCCGGATGCGGGCAGAACTGGCGCATCGGCAGCTTGTCACCCACGCGCCAGCGGCGGCTGCCCATCCCCTGAATAATGAAAACATCGTACTGATCGATATGCGGGCCCACGCCGCCGCCGGGGACGGAGAAAGAGATCATCAGGTCATCCAGACGCCAGTCCGGCAGGACGCGGAATGGACGCACCAGCTCCGCCGCAGGCATATGCCAGTGGTTCACTGCCTGCGCCAGCAGCGACCAGCCCGTTTCGCCCAGATCGTCAAAGTGCTCAAACGGACCATTGCTGGCCTGCCACTTGCCGTTGAAATGGCTCACCAGCCGGCTATCGACTTCCGGCTCCATCGCCAGGCCTGCCAGCTCGTCCGGGGTAATCGGGTCGACAAAATTCGGGAAGGCATTTTTCAGCACAACGGGTTGTTTTTGCCAGTATTTCTCAAGAAATTCCGGCCAGTTCAGGTTCAGTTGATACGCCATGGATAGCACCAGTGAGAGGGGAAACAGGCGCGATTATAGGCAAGAAGGCAGAGGGGGAACTTGTCATGGGTCAAACGAGGGCGTGTAGGTCGGGTAACGCGTAGCCGCCACCCGACACATACACGGCGCGAAAACTTAATCCAGCTTCAGCTCGTCATAATGGGTAATCAGTTTGCCCACAATGCCGTAGTCCAGCGCTTCTGCCGGAGACATCCAGAAGTTGCGGTCGGTGTCTTTTTTCACTTTTTCCAGCGGCTGACCGGTCGCATCCGCGATCAGCTTATTCACGCGGTCCAGCATGCGGATGATTTCGCGCGCTTCGATCTCAATATCCGTCGCCTGACCGCGCACGCCGCCCAGCGGCTGGTGGATCATAAAGCGGGTATTGGGCAGCGAGTAGCGGTGCTCTTTTTTCGCCGCCAGGAAGATGGTGATCCCGGCGCTTGCCACCCAGCCGGTGCCGATAACGTGGACTTCCGGGCGGATGAATTTGATAAAGTCGTGGATGGTATCGCCCGCTTCCACGTGACCACCCTGGCTGTTGATGTACAGCTTGATCGGATCGTTGCTGACGCTTTGCAGCAGGATCATCTGGGTGATCACTTTCTGCGCCAGCTCCTGGTTAATCTCACCGGAGATCACAATCGAACGGGACTCCAGCAGTTTTTGCTGCAGAGCGCCCGCGCCGTTTGACCCTTCCGCTTTTTCCTTGTCGCTCTCTTTCAGTGTGTAGTGCATTGTTATGTCCTCAGCAATTAGCGCTCAAAACCAGAGTGTAGCCTGTTTTACCGATCAAAGTCCTCACCGACAAATAACGAGGGCGCTGAGGCATACTGCCCATGTTGCACGCGTTTCGTTCCTTCACCACTCCCGCCCCGGCTCGCTATACTTCATACGGTTATCATATTGTTAAATGATAATGATATTTAATGTGTTAAGATGAAAGTCAGCATAAACAGTCTCTTACGTAGCCGTCGGGACTGTTTGCATCCTCGACATGTAAATCAGCACCGGGGCGGTGAATGGAACACATTGTGTATGTGGTTGATGACGATGACGCAGTCAGGCACTCCGTAATCGGGCTGCTGGAATCGGCAGACTTAAACGCCATCGGCTTTTCATCGGCAGAAGCGTTTCTTCAACACCGGTTTGAGGAGCTGCCGTCGTGCGTGATCCTCGACATGCAACTGCCCGCCATCTCGGGCTTTGAGGTGGCTGACGCGCTCAAAGACAGCGGGCGCGAGATCCCGATTATATTCCTCACCGGCCACGGCACCATCCCGATGTCGGTGCGCGCCATCAAGGGCGGCGCTTACGAATTCCTCACCAAGCCCGTTGAATCAGGCGCGCTTATCGACGCCATTGAATCCGCGCTCCGGCTGGCGGAACACAACGCCGTACGCAATAAAGAGCACTACGCCCTGAAGCAGCGGCATATGTCCCTCACGCCGCGCGAACACGAAGTGCTGACGCTGGCGATTAGCGGCATGCTGAACAAGCAGATTGCCGCCGAGCTGGGCGTCAGCGAGATCACGGTGAAGGTGCATCGCCGCCGCGTGATGGAGAAAATGCAGGTGCGCTCCGTGGCAGAGCTGGTCAGGGCCGTTGAGCGCCTGACCAAAAGCCAGCCTTCGGAGTAACGTTTACCCTTCCTGCGCGGCCAGCGGCAGCGCAAAGGCAAACACGGTGCCGTGCGGCTCCCGGCGGCGCGCGCTCAGCTTCCCACAGTGGCGCTCGATGATGCTGGCACTGATGGTCAGCCCCATCCCCATTCCCTGCGCTTTGGTGGAGTAGAACGAGTCAAAAATCTGCTCCAGCCGCTCGGGCTCAATGCCGCTGCCGGTATCGGCGATCTCGACGATAACTTTCCCGTCCGCGTTGCTGGTGCTGAGGGTGATGACGCAGGGACGATCCGTCACCTCGGCCATCGCTTCTACCGCGTTCATCACCAGGTTAAGCAGCACCTGCTGGATCTGCACGCTATCGCCGGTGATAACGCTCTCCTGCGCCTGCAACAGATAATCAACGCTAATCTGTCTCAGCTCCAGCTCGCTGCGCGACAGCATGATGATATGGTGGATCAGGTCGTGCAGATCGATACGCGAGAAGGTGGGATCCTGCTTGCGCGTCAGGGACTGAATGCTGCGAATGATCTCCCCCGCCCGCGCGCCTTCCGCGGCGATCTCCTCCAGCCCTTCGCGCACTTTATCCAGCCGGGCCGGTTCGCGGCTGAGCCAGCGCAGGCTCGCCCCGGCGTTAGAAACAATCGACATCAGCGGCTGGTTGATCTCGTGGGCGATGGAGGAGGTCAGTTGCCCGACGGTGGTGGCGCGGGACACCCGCGCCAGATCCGCCTGCGCCACCCGCATGGCATCTTCCGCGGCGCGCTGGCTGGTGATATCGGTAATGATGCCGTAATACTCGTTCACCTCGCTGCCCACGCCCACCGGATCGCCAATCCCGAGGATGTAGCGCGTTGAGCCGTCGGGACGCTTCACGCGAAACTCCGCCCGCATGGAGAGCCCGTCGCGCACGCTCCGGGTGACGATGGCGCTGATGCGGGCGTAATCGTCCTCATGAACGAAGGTCAAAAACTCCGCCATGGAGATCGTCTTTTGCTGTTCAGGCAGGCCGAGGATGCGGGCGTACTCGTCCGAGACAAACATCAGGTCCTGCTCCAGCTCCCAGCGCCAGCTGCCGGTGTGGCTGATCTGCTCACCCAGCATCAGCGAGGTCTGGCTGGCGCGCAGCTCTTTCTCGACCCGCCGACGCTGAATGTTCTCCGCCAGCAGCTCGGCGTACAGCCGCGCCGTCTCCAGGGAGACCGCGGCCTGCGCGCCCAGCAGGCTCACCACGCGCGAGTGCTCGGCGGTAAAAACCTCCGGCATCAGGCGGTTTTCCAGGTACAGCACCCCCACCAGCCGCGCCTGTTTGAACATCGGGACGCACATCACGGCCGCTCCCGAGGTCACCAGATAGGGATCCTGGCTGAAGGGGTGGAACTCCTCCGGTTTACCGGTGCGGATCTCCTGCCCGGTGCGGATCACCGCCGCCAGCACCGACAGCGGCAGGTCGGTCGCCGTCGGCACGTCTTTCAGGATCCGCACCCGCACGCCCTCGGTACTGGTCCAGGCGCTGGCTTCGATCTCCGGAATCAGGCTATCGCTCACGCGAAGCAGCAGCCCGCGCTGCGCCCCGGCGCGTTCGAGCAGGATCGTCATCAGGTTTTCGATTAAGCGCTCAAGATTGATCTCCTCCGACAGCGCGCGGGAGGCTTTGATCACGCTCTGCAGATCGCGGATCGTCTCATTCTGGGCGAACGCCACCGTGTCGTAGGCGCTGGCCTGGCCGGAGGCCAGCAGGTGCGGGAAATCCTGCTCCAGCTGGCGCACCTTGGCCTGCGCCCCGGCACGGCCCCAGGCGGCAATCGAACCGCGGAAGTGTGCATCCGAGGCGGTCGGGTAGCCGCAGGCCAGGGCAAAGCGCCCTGCCAGCTCGTGGGCCAGGGCGTTGATCGGATTAAACCCGCCCTCGCGGGAGAGCCGGACCGCCTTCTCATACTGCTCAAGGGCAATGCTGTTCATCCCGTCCAGACGCACAATTTCGGCATAGATCAGCGCCTCTTTATCCGCGAACGTGCCGGGATTAATGCGCGCCCAGAGGGCGATTTTGTCGTAATGGGCGTGAATGCTGCGGCGATGGTTCGCCGAGAAGGTCTCCGGCGTCAACTGACGGGAGAGCGCCAGGGCGCTGTAGAAGTGATAATCCAGCAGGTGGATGTGTCCCGGCGCAGACCAGGCATACCAGCCCGCCGTCTCGAGATCCGCCTGCGCGTCGGCATACTCCCCGCAGGTAAAGTGCGCCATGCCGCGGTAGAGCCAGTACCAGAACAGCATGGTGGAAGTCTGCTCCGGGGCCTGCTCCGGCGACGCGGGAAGCAGCGCCTCGGGCAATACCTGCGACGCGGTCCAGGTGCCGATGACCGGCGTGCGCAGAAACTCAACGTAGCCGCGCTGAACCATCAAAATGGTTTCCACGTCCTGGAAGTGGGTTTTACGCACGAACGCCAGGCCGCGATCGATGCTGGTCAGCACTCCGTCCAGGTGATCGCCCCGCGAGAGGAAGTTAATCACCTGGTGGCAGGCCGCAAAGCAGGCCATCGTCATATCGCCGTGGGTCACCGCCGCGCTGAAACAGGCTTTTGCGCACTCGATGGTAAACGATAAAGGCTGGGTCCAGACGCTAAGCTGGTCGAGCGGCAGCAGGGTTTTGGCTTCAAACGCATCGTAGCCGTGGCGGCTCACCAGCTCGCGGGCCAGCGTGCCGTACTGGAACCCGAGGCGGTACTCGGCGTAGCGGTGGCCCATCAGCACGCCAAACCAGGCCATCGCCGTGGTGGAGGCGCCGGTAATGCCGTGATCGAGGGTCAGGTGCATCATGCGGCAGAGCAGTAAAAAGTGCAGGCGCGGGCAGATGAAGCTGGCGCAAATGCTGGCGCTGTAGAGCAGGTTCATCACCGCTTCGGTTTCCGGGTTCTCCATGCGTGAGAGCGGGGCAAAAAGAGGTTGTGGCGCACCATTGGCACGGTTGCAGAAGCGTTCCCAGGCCTCGTCGCAGTCGGCGTCTTCCGGATAGCGGCCAATCTGGATGCCCAACACCCCCAGCCAGCAGAGCGCCGCCTCCAGCGCCAGACGGCTGTCGGACTGGCGAATGTAGACTTCCACCAGTAGGTTGGCCGCCAGCGCTTTTTCGGTCAGCCCGCCGGGGCAACCGAGGATCGCGTCACATAACTCGCGAGTGCGCGCCAGATGCCCCAGCGCAAACTCGCAGCCCGCCTCTTCAATATCGAGCATAAAGTCTGACACCGCCCCGGCGTTGCCCAGCGCTCTGGCGGTCTGGATATAGCTCAGCGCCGAAAGGTAATCCCCCGAACGCTTCGCCCGTCGCGCGGCCAGCAGGCTCAGCTCACGAAATCTCTGGCGCTGCGGGACGGGCTGGATGCTGTCCAGCGCGGCCGTGACGTGGTGAACGGCGCGGAACAGCAGCTCGTTTCCCGCCGCTTGCCGCGCGGCGTCGGCCAGCAGGCTGGCGGTCGTCAGGTGAATGTGGCTTTTCTCATGCCGATCCAGCAGCGCAACGGCGGCCTCCTGCACCCTGTCGTGGGTGAAGGCGTATTTTTTTTCCGTCAGCACGATGAGCTGGGCCATCACCGCCGGATGCAGCGCATAGCGCATCTCCGCCATCGACAGGCCAACCACGCGGCACATCATCTCCATCTCGCCCGTGCCGCCGAGACAGGCAATGCTGCCCAGCAGGCGGCGCGTCTCGTCGGGCAACTCTTCGAGCTGCTCCAGCACCAGGGTGACCACGTTTTCGGTGTAATGCCGGGCGCGGATCGCCTGCAGATCGTAATGCCACTTGTCCTGATATTTGTTATGCACCACCAGCCCGTCATCGACGATGCGGCGGAAAAACTCGTGCACGAAGAGCGGGTTGCCGCCGGTCTTCTCATGGATCAGCGTGGCGAGGTCGGTCGTCGCCGCGCTGCGGGTGCGAAACACCGTCGCCAGCCAGCGGGCCACGGCTTTAACAGACAGCGCCTGCGGGACAATCTCGCTCGCGTGCTGTGCCGCCTCCGGCAGGCTCGCCAGCGGCTGTTGCACTGTGGGGTCGGATAACGAACCGATATCGCGGTGCGCCACCACCACCAGCAGCGGGATAGCCCCGCCGTTGACCAGCAGATAGTTCAGCGTATGCAGGCTGGCGGCGTCGCTCCACTGGAGATCGTCAAGCACCAGCACCAGCGGGCAGCCCTGTGAGGCAAAGGTCTTTACCAACGCCAGCACCATATGGCTGAAGCGCGCCCGGGCATCAATGGAAAAGGTATCTGCCGAGAAGCGCGGCTTGCGCTCAAGCAGCAGACTCAGCTCCGGCACCAGGCTGACGGCCAGCTCTTCATGCCCCTCAAGGGCGCGCGAGAGGCGGATTTTCCACTTCGCCACCTCGTCTGCCGGCAGCCCCAGCAGGTGCAGCGTCAGGGAGCGGAACGCGGAACTTAATACGCCGTAGGGCAACGACGGTGAAAACTGATCGACTTTGCCCACCGCCAGCAGCACCGTACGCTGCTGCAGCGTTTTAAGCGCCGTCGCGATGATCGAGGATTTGCCGATCCCCGACGGTCCGCCGATGGTCACCAGCTCCGGCACCCGGTTCTGCCCTACCCGCTCAAACGCAGCAATGATGTCGTTCGCCTGCGGATGGGTCGCAAACAGGGAATCCGCCAGATGGATTGCCGGGGTGCGGTCCTGCTGGCCGGGCGGAAAGGCGACAATGTCGCCCTCACAGGTCAACGTCGCCTGGCAGCGGCGGAGATCGGCAATCAGCCCGTCTACCGTCTGGTAGCGGTTATCGGGGTGCTTTTCCAGCAGCTTCAGAATGATGGTCGACAGCATCCCCGGCACGTCCGGGCGTATCGCGTCCGGCGCCAGCGGCGCTGAGGCAATGTGGTAATGCGCCCAGTTGGTCTGGTCGTCCTCCCCCAGCTCAAACGGCAGGCGGCCGGTCAGCAGTTCATACAGCACCATGCCGAGGCTGTAGAGATCGCTGCGGTTATCAACGGGACGCTGGGTTCGGGAGGTGTGCTCCGGCGACATCCAGGCAGGCGTACCGCCAGATACGGCAAGCCGGGTCCCGGAGAGGGCATCGGAGAGCGTGCAGGAGAGGCCAAAGCTCCCCAGACGGCAGGTGGCATCGTGATGGACAAAAATACTGCCGGGCTTGATATCGCCGTGGATCAGGTTTTGCAGATGCATCTGGCGCAGGGGAACGCAGATCTGGATCGCCAGCTCGATAAAGCGCGCGATCCCCGAGATCGCCCTGCCCGCGCGTCGCGCCAGCAGTTCAAAGGAAAACGGGGCATAGACCAGCGCGAAGCGCCCCCGGTACTGGGTGGACGCGACAGCGCGAATGGCCCAGCTGTCCTGCAGCATATCGCGCAGCGCAAACTCGTTTTTAAGCAGCCGGGTGGCCCGCTCTTCCTCTTCGTCGCTCACCGCGGTGGCAATAATAAACGAGCCGCCGGAATGAGGATGTCGCGCATGCATCCACGAAATCCCCCCCTCCTGCGCCAGCACGGTAAAAATCACATCCTCTTTAAGGACAAAAACCCGCCCCTGGTGAAGATTCCCCTGGGCGGGCCAGAATGCAGGCTGCTCGTGTTCGTTCATCCGCGATCCTTATTGTCGGCGGGCCAGCTCCCGCTGAATATGATCCAGCAGAATATCGATGTTAATGGGCTTACGCAAAAAAGCAGCGGCGCCCAGACTGAGGGCGTACCGCTGCATATTTTCATCAGCATGACCGGAGATAAAGAGCACGGGCGGCGGCGGTACGGCCAGCAGCCGCAGCTTGTCGAACAGCTCCAGGCCGCTCATACCCCGCAGTTTGATATCGGTGATCACCAGCGCCGCGCCGGACAGGGCGAGAGGGTGGCTGAGAAATACCTCTGCCGAATCAAACGTATCGGTCGAATAGCCTTCCGACTCCAGGAGATTACTCAACCCGCTGCGGACGGAACGTTCGTCATCAATGATGGCAATGCGCCACGGCAGCGTCATGCTGTCTTTCCTCTCACAAAACATTAAACGTCGCGATCGTCCTTCGCGGGCGCAGGGGGCGCCGTGCCGCTGATTTTCGGCACGCATTCGTGACGAAACCAGGCGAGGGTAAGCGGTTCGCGACTCAGTAAACGTCGTCCCACCGGGATAAGCTGTTCGCCCACCAGCATGCCAAACAGGCCCAGCAGGGCAACAACCGGCGGCGCCGGGGAATGAACGTCGAGCAGGGCGTAAATTACCCCAGCTACCACGCCGCACACCAGCGAAATTATCCACGCTTTCATGATGACGCTCCCGTCTGCGATGCCGCCTGCACAACGGTCACCTGAGGCGGCGGCGCGCCGTCGCGGGATAACAGATGCCGCGTCGCCTGTTCACCCGCCAGCATCCCCAGCAGGCCAATCAGCGCCAGCGCGGGCGGCGCGGGGGAGCGCACCTTCAGCACGGCATACATCAGGCCAATCAGCACGCCTGCGGCAAGGGATATCAGCCCAGTACTCATTGTGAACTCCAGAGATAAAGGCAGCGGCGAGCCGGATGAGGGACCAGCCCGCCAGCGGGGCTTAGCGGGCCGGGACCGGCGCTAAGGTGCGGTGCTCGCTCTTCTGGCGAGACGGCGCTTTGTGCACCATGGTGTAGGCGTAATCCACGCCCATGCCGTACGCGCCGGAGTGCTCACGTACAATATCCATGACCGCGGTGTAGGTCTCTTTACGCGCCCAGTCGCGCTGCCACTCCAGCATCACCTGCTGCCAGGTCACCGGGATGACGCCCGCCTGGATCATGCGCTGCATCGCGAAGTCGTGGGCCTCTTTGGAGGTGCCGCCGGACGCGTCCGCTACCATATAAATTTCGTAGTCACCTTCCAGCATCGCGCACAGGGCGAAGCTGTTGTTGCACACTTCGGTCCACAGACCGGCAACCACCACCTTCTTCTTGCCGTTGGCCTTCAGCGCGTCGCGCACTTTCTGGTCGTCCCAGGAGTTCATGGAGGTACGCTCCAGAATGTCCTGGCCCGGGAACACGTCCAGCAGCTCCGGATAGGTGTTACCGGAGAAGCTTTCAGTCTCAACGGTGGTGATGATGGTCGGGATGTTGAACACTTTGGCCGCTTTCGCCAGCGCCACGGTGTTGTTTTTCAGCACCTGACGGTCAATAGACTGCACGCCAAACGCCATCTGTGGCTGGTGGTCGATGAAAATAATCTGACAGTTCGCAGGGGTTAACACTTCGAGCTTTGAAGAGGTCATAGCATTTTCCAGTGGTTAAGGGTGAAATCGCCGCGAGCGCCGCGACGATAAAGTCGCCCTCATCCTGCGGTTTTCCGTCTCCGCGCGTAATTATCTCTTCGTATAGTTAACCTTAGGTATAGTTATACTTTGGTATACCTATCCTATTGTATAACTGGATCTTTGCCGAAACCGGTTCCCATAATCCTGACCATTCCCCTCTCAGTCAGGAGCAGTTATGGTTACCCTCGGTAAAGCCGATCTCATTCTGGTTAACGGCCAGTTTCACACCGTCGATCGCGAGAACCCTGTCGCGGAAGCCGTTGCCGTGCGCGATGGAAAATTTCTGGAAGTGGGTACCGTCGCCGAGGTGATGCAACACCACGGCGACGGCACTCAGGTGGTGGACCTAAAAGGCCACACCGCCATCCCCGGCCTGAACGACTCGCACCTGCACCTGATTCGCGGCGGGCTGAACTACAACCTCGAGCTGCGCTGGGAAGGCGTGCCCTCTCTGGCCGACGCCCTGCGGATGCTGAAAGAGCAGGCCCTGCGCACACCGTCGCCCCAGTGGGTGCGCGTGGTGGGCGGCTGGACCGAGTTCCAGTTTGCCGAGCGCCGGATGCCGACCCTCGACGAAATCAACGACGCCGCGCCGGACACCCCGGTCTTCATCCTGCACCTGTACGACCGCGCCCTGCTCAACCGCGCCGCGCTGAAGGTGGTCGGCTACACCAAAGACACGCCAAACCCGCCGGGCGGCGAGATCCAGCGCGACGCCAACGGCAACCCGACCGGGATGCTGATTGCCCGTCCGAACGCCATGATCCTCTACGCCACGCTGGCCAAAGGGCCGAAGCTGCCGCTGGAGCAGCAGGTCAACTCCACCCGCCAGTTCATGCGCGAGCTGAACCGCCTGGGGCTGACCAGCGCCATCGACGCGGGCGGCGGCTTCCAGAACTACCCGGAAGATTACGAGGTGATCGCCGAGCTGCACGAGAAAAAGCAGATGACCATCCGCATCGCCTACAACCTCTTTACTCAGCGTCCGGGCCACGAGCTGGAAGACTTTGAAAAATGGACCGACATGCTCACACCGGGCCAGGGCAGCGACTTCTTCCGCCACAACGGCGCGGGCGAGATGCTGGTCTTCTCCGCCGCCGATTTTGAAGACTTCCTCGAGCCGCGCCCGGACCTCGCGCCGGGCATGGAGGACGAGCTGGAGCGCGTGGTGCGCCATCTGGTGGAGCACCGCTGGCCGTTTCGCCTGCACGCCACCTATAACGAATCCATCAGCCGCATGCTGGACGTGTTCGAGAAGGTGAACCGCGACATTCCGTTCAACGGCCTGCACTGGTTCTTCGACCATGCGGAAACCGTGTCACAGGCCAACATCGACCGCATCAAAGCGCTCGGCGGCGGCATTGCCGTGCAGCACCGCATGGCCTTCCAGGGGGAGTACTTTGCCGAGCGTTATGGCATCGAAGCCACCCGCCACACGCCGCCGGTAGCGAAAATGCTCGAGACCGGCGTACCGGTGGGCCTGGGAACGGACGCCACCCGCGTGGCGAGCTACAACCCGTGGACCGCGCTCTACTGGCTGGTCTCCGGCCGCACCGTCGGCGGGATGCAGATGTACGACCACAGCGCCCGACTGGATCGCGATACCGCCCTGATGCTCTGGACCCAGGGCAGCGCGTGGTTCTCCAGCGAGCAGAACCAGAAGGGGCAGATCAAGGTCGGCCAGCTCGCGGACCTGGCGGTGCTGAGCAAAGACTACTTCCGCGTGCCGGAAGAGGAGATCAAGGGCATTGAGTCCGTCCTGACGGTGGTCAACGGCGATATCGTCTACGCCGCGGGCAGCTTTGGCCCGCTCGCGCCGCCGGCCATCCCGGTCCTGCCCGAGTGGTCCCCGGTGGTCAAGGTGCCGGGCCACTACCGCAGCGCGCCGCCGCAGGCCGCACGCGTGGGCATGAGCGCCGTCCACCACTGCAGCGGCCCGTGCGGTGTTCACAGCCACCAGCATGATTTCGCCCGCACGTCAGCGATGCCGGTGTCCGACGATAACGCTTTCTGGGGGGCGCTGGGCTGCAGCTGCTTTGCATTCTGATGAAAAACACCACTGTGCCGCCCCGGATCGACCTGGGGCTGTTCTTCCTGCGCCTGACCGGCAGCCTGCTGCTGCTGTACGTGCATGGCCTGCCGAAGGTGCTGCACTTCAGCGAAGAGCTGACGCGCATTGAAGATCCGTTTGGCTTCGGACCTTACGCCAGCCTGATCCCGGCAATTGTCGCCGAGGTGATTTGCCCGCTGTTGATCATTGCGGGCGTTTACACCCGCCTGGCGTGCCTGCCGATTATCGCCGTGCTGCTGGTGGCGATGCTGGCGGTCCACCCGAACTGGTCGATTGCCGAAGGGCAGTTTGGCTGGCTGCTGCTGATTATCTTCACCACCCTTGCCCTCACCGGGCCGGGCCAGTGGCGGCTGCAGCGTAAGGCAGCGGAGAGGTTCGCATGACCCAGGTTAACGACGTTCGCGACGCACACGTCGAGACGACGCCCGCACCGACGGTTTCGCCCTGGCAGCCGCTGAGCCAGCCGGTGTTCCGCATGCTGTGGATCGCCACGGTGGTCTCTAACGTCGGCTCATGGATGAGCGATGTCGGCATCAACTGGAGCATGCTGACCCTGAGCGCCGATCCGCTGGATATCGCGCTGGTACAGGCAGCCAGCAGCCTGCCGATGTTCCTCTTCGCCCTGCCGTCCGGGGTGATGGCGGACATCGTCGACCGACGTAAATACCTGCTCTTCTCTCAATTGTGGGTATTCATCGCCGCCGCCGGGCTGACGGTGCTCTCCTTCACCGGACACGTTACCCCCACCGTTCTGCTGGTGGCGACATTTCTGCTGAGCGTGGGCGCGGCGATGAGCTCGCCGCCGTTCCAGGCCGTGGTGCCCGATCTGGTGAGCAAGCCCGAGCTGGGTGCCGCCGTGGCGCTCAACTCGCTCGGGGTGAACATCAGCCGGGCGATTGGCCCGGCGCTGGGCGGTTTTCTGCTCTCGCTCGCCGGGCCGTGGATGGTGTTTGCCCTGAACGCGCTGTCTGTGGTTGGCGTGGCGTGGGTGCTGTGGCGCTGGCGTCCGGCCCCGTCCATTCAGCGTCTGCCGCCGGAGCACTTTTTCTCGGCGGTGCGCTCGGGCATTCGCTACGTGCACGCCGCGCCGGTGCTGCGCAACGTGCTGGTGCGCACGGTGGCCTTCTTCATTTTCGGTAGCGCAGGCTGGGCACTCCTGCCGCTGGTGGCGCGCCGCGAGCTGGGCTTAGGCCCGGCGGGCTACGGCGTGATGCTGGCGTGCATTGGCCTGGGGGCGATTGCCGGGGCGATCCTGCTGCCGCGCCTGCGCCAGCGGCTGAACGCCGATCGGCTGATGGTGGCCGCCAGTCTGACCTTTGCCCTCACCATGCTGGCGCTGGCGTTTGTGCGCCACGTCTGGCTGCTCAACCTGTTTGAGTTCTTCACCGGCTTCGCGTGGATTGCGGTGCTCTCCACCCTCAACCTCGGCGCACAGCGCAGCGCCGCCCGCTGGGTGAAGGCCCGGGCGCTGGCGGTCTACCTGACGGTGTTCTTCGGCTCAATGACCACGGGCAGCGCCATCTGGGGGCAGATCGCGTCGCAGTTCGGCACGCCAACCTCTCTGGTGGTCGCCACGCTGGGGATGGTGCTGGCAAGCGCCACCGTGTTCCGCTGGAAGCTGGAGAAAGATCCTGATTTAAACCTCGACCTGAGCGGCCAGCCGCTGGACGGCGTGGAGATCGACCTGCCGAACGAGCGCGGCCCGGTGCTGGTCTCGCACGAGTACATCATTGACCCGCACAACGCGAAGGCCTTCCTGGAGGCGGTCCACGAGCTGCGCCGGGTGCGCCGCCGCGCCGGGGCGATGAGCTGGGCGGTATACGAAGATATTGAGCGCCCCGGTCTGTTTATCGAGACCTTCCTGATGGGCTCGTGGATTGAGCATCTGCGCCAGCAGGAGCGCCACACCATGAATGACCTCCTGCTGCAGAGCCGCGTTCTGGCTTTTCATCAGGGCACAACATCACCGGCTATTCGCTATCTGGTCGCGCCGGTATAACCCTAACCATCACCTGTACAGGAACACACTATGGCAACGTTTAAGGCAAAAGACGGCACGCAGATTTACTACAAAGATTGCGGCGCGGGTAAACCGGTTCTCTTCAGCCACGGCTGGCCGCTGGATGGCGACATGTGGGACAGCCAGCTGAACTACCTGGCCGAGCGCGGCTTCCGCGCCATCGCCTTTGACCGTCGCGGTTTTGGCCGCTCGGATCAGCCGTGGAACGGCTACGACTACGACACCTTTGCGTCCGACATCAACGACCTGATCACCACCCTGGACCTGCAGGACGTGACGCTGGTGGGCTTCTCCATGGGCGGTGGCGACGTGACCCGCTACATCAATAACTACGGCAGCGCGCGCGTCGCCGGTCTGGCGCTGCTGGGCGCGGTAACGCCAATCTTTGGTAAATCTGCGACCTTCCCGCAGGGTGTGGATCAGAGCGTGTTCGACGGCATTCGCGACGGGCTGCGTAAAGATCGCGCCCAGTTTATCAGCGACTTTGCCACCCCGTTCTACGGCATCAACGCCGGGCAGACCGTCTCTGCCGGTGCCCTGACCCAGACGCTGAACATCGCCCTGCTGGCGTCCCTGAAGGGCACCATCGACTGCGTGACCGCGTTCGGCGAAACCGATTTCCGCCCGGATATGGCGAAAATCGACGTGCCGACGCTGGTCATTCACGGCAGCAACGACCAGATCGTGCCGTTTGAAAGCACCGGCAAGCTGGCGGCAGAGATGATCAAAAACGCCACGCTGAAGGTTTACGACAACGCGCCGCACGGCTTCGCGCTGACCCACCAGGACCAGCTCAACGAAGATCTGCTGGCGTTTGTGAAGTCGCTGTAATTTTTTCCAGGCCGGGTAAGGCGCAGTCGCCACCCGGCGCTTTCGCAGACGCGTTTCGCTCCGCCAGCAGCCGACAAATCTCCGCGTGCTTCTCCTCGGTAAAGGTAAAGCGCGACATAAAGCCCATGCGGATCAGCGACCCAATCGCCGGTAACAAACAGATCCCGAAGAACAGCCCCGACAGCACGCCTTCGCTCTGGAGTTGCGCCTGCGGCACGTAGCCGATCATCGTCAGGAACACACCGATTAACCCGCCGCCCACCGCCACCGACATCTTGCCGGTAAAGGTCTGCCCGGAGAAAGTGATCGCCGCGCAGCGCTTGTGGGTGTGGTACTCCGCGTACTCGATAGTGTCGGCAATCATCGACGAGGTAAGAATGTTGGTCATCATCACGAACAGCGTGCTCAGGCCGAGGAGAATAAACAGCATCGTCACCTGCTGATAGCCGACAAACCACATCACCACGCGCACCGCCACGTCCAGCCCGCAGAGGATCATAAACAGCTTCCGCTTCTGCATCCGGCGCGTCAGCATCGGCGCGACCAGGCACAGAACCGCCGCCACGATCCCCATCACGCCAATCGCCATCTGCAGGCTGCCGTCGCCCAGGTTGTTGATAAAGAAGTAGATGTAGAGCCCACCCGCCACGTTGTGGAACACGCAGAAGAAGAACGACAGCAGGACGATAAACAGCGGCTTGTTCTGGCGCAGGTTGTGGAAGGTGTCGCGGATGGTCACCTTTTCCGGGCTCGGCGGCACGCGCTCTTTGATCTGCATAAAGCCGTTAAGCATCAGCGGCAGGCCCACCAGCATCATCACCAGCGCCGCCATAAAGTAGCCTTTATCGTTGCTGTACTGGGCGAAGAACGCCGCCAGCTTCGGGAAGAAGATGTTGGCGCAGGCAATCCCGGCGTTCACCCCGAGCATCGCCGCCGTCACCGCGCGGGTACGCTGCCCGGAGTCGTTGGTCATCACCGACGACATCGACCAGAACGGGATATCGGAGATGGCGTACAGCGTCCCCCACAGGATATACGTCACCCCTGCGTAGAGGATTTTGGTGGTCATGTCCGCTTCGATTTTATAGAACGACAGCAGCGTGACGCCGGTGATCAGCAAAGGGGCGATCAGCAAAAAGTGGCGAAACTTGCCGAACCGGCTGTTAATGGTGTCCATAATGCTGGCAAAAAGCGGATCGTGAACCGCGTCCCACGCGCGGGCAATCAGGAAGATGGTGCTCGCCGCCAGCGCCGAGATCCCCAGCACGTCGGTGTAAAAATAGTTAATAAACGAACCCACTAAACCAAAGCTAAAACACTGACCTAAACCATAACCAAAATAAGACCACAACTCGCGAGACGGTATTTTCATTGTCATTGCCATTGTTATATGCCTGCCTGGTTGCCCGGCGGTGGACCGCCGGGTCGATATTATTAGTCCTGCGCCTGCGGGGCGATCTTGCGTAGCTGCTGCATCAGGGCGATTTCACGGCGCGAGAACGGAATGCCGTTCTCCTCAAACACGTCGTGGAACCAGAGGCGGCAGTAGTCCGTGGACTCCTTCATCACCACCGGCCACGGCAGCCACGTCTGGGTTTTGCCGCGCACCAGACCCCACTGGTACGGTGCGACCTTCGCCGCGTACATCAGCGGAAGCTGCTCTTCGATGGTGCTGCCCACGTGGCGCGCCAGCCATTCGGTGCAAAACAGCGGACGACCAAGCGCCTGCAGCTGCTGAATAATCGCCGTCATGCGCCCGGTATGGGTGTAGGCGTGGAAGCTCACCACGTCCGAGAGCGCCAGCGCGGTCTGGTCCAGCGGATGCTGGAAGAACGTCTCGCCCTCCTCTTCCGGCGGCAGACGCCACGCGCAGACGGTGAGCGGCTGGGTCGGATCTTCTTCACGCACCCACTGGAATGCGAGCTTCATAAGCTTATGGGCGCAGGTCTCCAGCTTCGCGTCGTACTGCACCTCCTGCGTGCCGGTGGCGAAAATACCGCGGTTGCCCGGCTCGTTGTAGAGATCCCACAGCAGCACGCGCCTGTCGTCGCGGAACTGGCGGACAACGTCGCGGATATAGCGCTCAATCTGCGGCCAGCAGTCGGGATCGCACACCTTGTCGCGTCCCGGGCTCGCCGCCGCCTGACTGTTGTGCTTGCCCGGTACCGGCGGCTTTTGCGGGCCGAGGTACGGCTCGTCGCCGGAGAAGCCGCAGTCGTCCATCAGGGTCAGCATGGTGCTGAACCCGTGGCCGTCGGCAATCGTCAAAAAGCGGTCGATGCGCGCCATCAGCCCGTCGCGGTCGTGCTCCCAGACGATAAACGGCAGGTTGATGCGCAGGGTGTTGTAGCCTGCGTCCGCCGCCCAGCCGAGCTCGCGGTCAATGGTTGCGGTATCGAAGGTCTCTGCCTGCCAGATATCGGTCCAGTTCACCGCCGTCGACGGCAGATAGTTAAACCCGCACAGCCAGCCTTTTTGCTGATACCACGCCTGTGCCTGCTCCCTGCTCCACTGCTCTTTCATTACGCGTCCTCTTACTGATAATATTTAGCTAATAAATATTAGTTGCAGGATAAATGCGCAAATCACGGCGATAAGAAAAGCGACGCCCCTCACAAAGTTCACGCTTCGATGAATGAGAAACGTGATCGACGGCGCTAAAGCTTGCGGTTAGGGTATGATGCGAATTCGCGAAAGGGAGAGGACGGATGAAGCGAAAAACGAAAGTGACGATGAACGATATTGCGCGGGCGGCAGGGGTGTCGCAGGCGACGGTATCGCTGGTGCTTAACCAGTCCCGCAACATCAAGCTCAGCGACGATACCCGCCAGCGGGTGATTAATGTGGCTACCGAGCTCGGCTACGACCGCCTCCCCGCCGTACACGCCCCGCGCAACCAGGAAGAGATCGCTCTGCTGGTCAGCTCCATGCAGAGCTTCGACCCGTTTATCGACGCCATCAGCCAGGCGCGGGAAGCCGCGTGGCGCAACGAGACGTTGCTCACCGTGTATGACTACGGCGACGACATCGAGCTGGCGCTGAACATCATCCGCCAGCTGGAGAAGCGCAACTGCATCGGGATTGTCCTCGCCTCACCGGTCACCACGCTGGTGGACATGACGGCGTTTCAGGATTGCACCCGCATCCCGCTGGTGCTGCTCAACCAACGCGATCCTGGCTCGCCGCTGCTGCCGTCGTTTATCCCTGACGACTACGCCAACGCCTTCCAGGTGACTAAACACCTCATCGCCTGCGGGGCGACACGCATCGCCCACATCACCGGGGAGAGCTGGATGGAGGCCTCCCGCCAGCGTCTGGCGGGCTACCAGGCGGCGCTGCAGCAGGCCGGACTCGCGTGCGACGATAATCTGGTGCGCCAGACCAACTGGCAGTTCAGCGAGTCCTTTACCGCGACAGCGTCACTGCTGGAACTGGCCGAGCGCCCGGACGCCATCTTCTGCGCCAGCGACTGGCTGGCGATTGGCTGCTATCAGGCGCTGGCGGTGAACGGCGTGAGCATCCCGCAGGACATGCTGCTGGCGGGCTACGACGACCAGAAGATCTCCGAGCAGCTCACCCCGCCGCTGACCAGTATCCAGCTGCCTTACAGCGAGCTGGGACGGCTGGCGGTGGAGTACCTGTGCAATCAGGAAGATGCCGCCACGCACGTGACGCTGGCGGGCAGGCTGAAGGTACGCGCCTCAAGCCCCGTCTGAGGTAAACACCATCCCCGCGTAGGGCTTCTCGCGGCACGCCGCCAGCCGCGCGGCGAGGCTGCCCACGTGCAGCTCCAGCTTGTGCCCGTCCGGGTCGAGAAAATAGAACGACGCCCCCTCGCTTTTGTTCTGCTTCCAGACGGTGACGCCCGCCTGCTCAAGCCTTTGCGAGAACGGTTCAAAATCCTCTTCCGCCACGGTAAACGCGTAGTGGGTGTAGTCGCTCTCCTGCGGCGGTACGTACCGGCGCGCCTCATCGTACGACAGGCAGACCCACAGACCGCCACAGGTGAGATAGGCCCCGGTATTCCAGCGGGCGTGCAGGGTCAGACCCAGCAGCTCGTGCCAGAAGGTAACGCTTTTTTGCAGGTCGCTGACCGCGAGGGTCAGGTGATTGAGAGATTGCAGCATGACGTGCCCTTTTGTTTTTCGCGCCGGACGTGGTACGGTAAAGAGATGAACATAAACCACGCCGTGCTCACCGTAAACCGCTGGTGGCTGCCTTCTTAAAGGCGGCACGGAGTAGTTTTCCCCATTTTCAGATAGCCGCCGAAAGGCGGCTTTCACATTTCTAAGACCCCTTTCGGCAACTGCACATTAAGGAGTCTTTATGAACGTTCAAACCATCCTCACCGGCGACCGCCCAACCGGCCCGCTGCACCTCGGCCATTTCGTCGGTTCGCTGCGCCAGCGTGTGGCGCTCCAGCAGACGCACAATCAGTTTGTGCTGATTGCTGACCTGCAGGGGCTGACCGACAACGGCAGCAACCCGCAGAAGATCCGCGACAACATCCCCGAAGTGCTGGCCGACTACCTCGCCGCCGGCATCGACCCGAACCTGACCACCATCTGCCTGCAGTCCGCCCTGCCCGCCCTCGCCGAGCTGACGATGCTGTATATGAACATCGTCACCGTCGCCCGCGTGGAGCGTAACCCGACGGTGAAAAACGAGATTGCACAGAAAGGCTTCGCCCGCTCGCTGCCGGTCGGGTTTATGGCCTACCCCATCAGCCAGGCGGCGGACATCACCGCGTTTAAGGCCGAGTGCGTGCCCGTCGGCGACGACCAGCTGCCGATGATTGAGCAGACCAACGAGATTGTGCACAAGATGAACAGCCTGCTGCCCGCCCCGGTGCTGCGCCACTGTAAGGCGATGCTGAGCGATACCAGCCGCCTGCCCGGCATCGACGGCAGCGCCAAGATGTCGAAATCACTGGGCAACACGCTGCACCTTTCGGCCAGCGAAGAGACCATTCATCGAGCGGTGAGTGCGATGTACACCGACCCGAACCACCTGAAAGTGAGCGACCCGGGGCAAATTGAGGGGAACGTGGTGTTTATCTAACTCGACGCGTTTCATCCGGACAAGGAGAAAGTGGCGGCGATGAAGGCGCACTATCAGGCGGGCGGGCTGGGTGACCGGGCGTGCAAGAACGAGCTTGAAGCGTGCCTGCAGGAGCTGATTGCGCCGATGCGGGAGCGGAGGGCGATGTATATCCGTGACAGGGGCGAGCTGATGGCGATGCTGAAGCGCGGGACCGAACGGGCGCAGGGGGTGACGCAGGAGACGTTGCGGGAGGTGAAGGTTGGGTTGGGGGTGCCGGTGTTTTGATGAGGTGAGTTGATTGAGGTTGGGCGGCGGAGCGTGGGATTGGCATGACGCCGCTTAATTGTTTTAGAAAGCGGCTATGAAATATTTCATCCCTGCTTCAGGTTGCATATCTTTCTGATGATGCTCATCAGTAATACGGTAACGACGACCATCATCCCCCCTAACACCCACAGGAATGATGGGTCTGCTTCACCATCAGCAAACCCCAGACCGGTACGATTTAAAAACTCATTGCTGACTTGAGATAAGTAATCGAGCAAGCCTCCCAGAGGAAACAGGACGATAAAGAAGGAAGCAATGAGGCACGCCAGGCCAATCAGGATATTATTTTTTAACTTTGCATGAAGCATAATCAGCCCTTCCTGTCACATCAATACGTCCATATGCCATCAACCCTTTACCACCAGGAACACGAATCTTCTTACGTGCAAGCAAAGATTGTCTGACCAGTTGAAAATCAGGGATATTATAGAACGTTATGCATCCCCACGACTCTCCTTCACCATTCGGTCTCAATGGATGAAGTCGAAATGAGCCTCTGTCGACCCCATTCACAAATACGTTATCAGCCATGGTCGATGCATTAAACAAGCCGAACCATTCAGAATGATCGGTCCCGTTCTTGAAGTCTTTTACAAACCGCTCAACCCGATTAGCAATACTGCCTTCCGGTGCATCAACGATCCAGTACGTACCCACTGGTAATGCAGCATTCCTGATAAAGGCACACTCAGCAATATTGGTTACGGGTTCTATCCCTGAAAAAACGGGAAACGTCCCAACGCCATAAACGTGTAGTTTCAGCCTTCTTCCATCGGCTGAGACATCGTTGTAATCCATCCTACAAATCTGCATAGCAATCCTCCCTGTCGCTTTGCGGAGAATGTTACAACCAATTTATAGAGTGCACCAGCGGAGTTAGATAATTCATGTAAAAAACAAAAAATACGGACATGTGTATTCACGTCCGTATTAACTCATCCCTTTACAGGATTAATGAAAGGAGATTTTAGATATTATTCTGCCCGACCATTTCCGCGCTTCACAATAGGTATATCTCCCGTATCATTCAAAGCCCCCGGAAACGTTTTTAACCACTGTGCGACTTTCTGCTTATTGATATTCACCACGCTCATACCTTCCAGGCATCCCCATAATTCTCTTGTATGCTGTGGCGTAATCACAATGCAGTCTTTCATGGCGCGGATTTTCACCGGCATACCGTTGATAAAGCCTGCACGGTTTAACCAGTCTCCGCCCAGAAGAAGGTATTTCATATCTATGCGGGAATAAAGTTCGCAGCAGGCTGCACTGTCCTGCGGCGTTTCCGCACGAGGATGGACGGGCGCCGCGTTGGTCTGGTTGCCGTGCAGACGGCGGGCGCTGTTTTTGCGTACCAGCTCGCGGTTTTCAATCATGCCGGTGAAAGCGTCTGATTCTGTTTTGCAAACAGTAAACTCTGGCTTAAAATTCGTCGCAGCCATTTTCAACTCCTTGTAAGTTGTTTGTGGTTAGCGGTATGGGGGTGTTGCAGCACCTTCATATCGCGAATTCTTCTTTAAATAATCTTCGATATATCCTTTGCCGTTCGGCGTAATTTCTGGTGCTCATTATACAGGGCTGAATATAAATACAGCGGTTTGGTATAAAGGAAATTTGGAATTTGCGAGGGGGATTCAGGAAAAGGGTTGGGTCAGGAAAATTACGCAGCGAGGACTATCAGAATATAAGGTGAGCGCCCGCATGGACCTCAGAGCAACCATTCGCCGATCTGCGGGCTGGCAATGAGTCGTTTTATTATCAAGTTCGGTGACCGACTGAGCGATCACCTATAATACGATGGCAGTTACACAGATTTACAGACAGGCTCCTTTGAGAGGATAAGCGTTAATAAAGAGGAGGCACTCAATGCCTCCTCTTTATTTACAAACTCCTTTTAGTTGTGATTTTCTTCGTGATGAACCAGTAGCAAACAATCGTTAAGAGCAACTGAAAGCCCACAATCGCCGCTATTGTGAAATTTGAATACGTTTGTTCTGGGAATAAAGACCGATAAGGCAGCAAGCGAAATAACGCCCAAAACAGGAAGGTAAACCCGAAGATTTTAGCTAACCGTCGCAATGTGGAACTGAACCACTCTCTGGGGATGCCAGCTGGACTAACTTTGTGTGTCGCGCCACTGTACGCCGTGGTTATGGCGCTCATGACAGGTACGCTGATTAATGTATTGATTAAGATGCTAAAATAGCCGTCTAACGATTCCCAAACTTCTAAATCAGGTTCACCCAAAATGAAGCGGGTAAATTTGTCGGCGCTCTGGAAATCAAAAAGCCCCGTAATAGAATTAACTAATCCATCATACGGAACCATTTCAGCAACGATCAGCACAACAACAGCGAACAGCACTATCTTGATGAATAAACTAAGGGCATGTTTTGCCATAGGAGATCACCTCAATCGTGCCGTATGCCTGTAGCTTCCTCATGCAAGGAACATCTATTTTTTGGCTTCTCAACAGAGCATTACGCAACATGGCAAAATCAGAATCATGTGGGAGAGTGATACAACCTTCTGATAGTACGCCTGGATGCAAACGGAAATTGCCACGCTGAACGCTCTCAATCCATGTGTAATCGTCGATCCCCCAATCATCACGCCATAATGCGAACCATTCAGAATGTTTGAATGTTGCACCATTGGCGAAGTGATTATAAATGTCTCTTCCCACTGTGTTTAGCTGTGACTTGAGTCCACCCTGAGGGCGGTCAACAATCCAGTATTTACCCGCTGGTACTGGCCCCTCTTTGGGGATCATTCCACATGCCCCACGATTACGGTAAGCACCATTACCAGAGAAAGCTAAAAACGTGCCTATACCAGGAAACGATAACGGGGAGTAGTACGCATCATTAATTACGAACTTTCCATGTAGAGCCATAGATAACCCTTTATCTATAATGATTTGTTGGCTTATCGTACTCCTACGCAATCGGACATAAGAAGGTTTTCTTCCGAGAGACCTCTGATTTTCAGACAATAGCCCGTTGGTGGTAAGACAACGTGTAAGGCCGTTAGGCGGTAACATCAGAGGTATGTCAGGAAGCTAGGTTTATCAAGTTGACCATGTACCCTCAGGGGCAAGACCGAACCGCTGGCAGAGTGACCTGCTCCCTGATGTTAGTAATGTCTTCATAAGCCACATGAGGACATTCCCATGAAGAGGCGTTTTTCCGACAGGCGTAATTACTGCTGCCTATTATACAGAACTGAATATAAATACAGCGGTTTTGCGATAGGTAAAATTGGGAAATACGAGGGGGATTCAGGGAACGGGTTTGGGGGATACTGGTAAATCGCTGGCTTGAAAATCAGTCTTATTTTCCTGATCCAGAAATCTATTCATTCGCGAAATTGCCTTAGACGACAAATTCGTCGCATCCAGCCCTTCTTCTCAGATCCCACAAAAATTCATCAAACCTATAGATTAACGATTTACATCACCCTGATTTTGTTATGTGATCCTGTTACAGGCTTTAGTAACACCCTGCCCAGCCAACCGTAACAGGACTTCATCGATGGAATTTTATCAGGCCGATCCGACGCTTGAGAACTACTGGCGTGGTGTGATCCTCTTTGGAAGGAACGTCGCATCTTACAAATTTGCGCTGGCGTCAGCGTTGTATGAAGTGGATAAGACGGGCAGCGATTTGATTACGCTCGACCAGCTTGCCGTGCCGTTCAGCCGCTATCTTTGTGAGCATCTGAAGCATGCGCCAAAACAGATCACCTCCCGCAGTAGTCAATTTCTGGAAACCTGCCTGAAGTTCAACCGAGGTGAAATCACCCACGCCCAGCTCATTGAAGCGACGGTGCGCCTTGGCTTTAACAACGTAATCGATGCCTTTCACTACGTGAACCAGGGCGAGATCGATAAACGTTTTTTCCTTGATGAGCGCAAAACCCACAACGGGATCCGCCTGACGGATAACTTCTTTTTACTGGGCGAACGCCAGCAGTATAAAAACCTCGCCTTTGAAACCAATGCCCGCTGGAACCTGGTAGAACAGGCCTGGTCGATGGGGATTTCGCGTAACCTTGTGGGCGTGGAGTTCGACGAAGATAATCAGCTGTTGTTCACGAAGGTGAATGCGCGTCGCGTAGACATCACCAGCTGTCGCGACAGCCTGAATGGTTACCAGAAAGGACGGTGTTTTTACTGCTTTAAACCCATCAGCCTGGTACCGGGAGACGCAGAACTGGCGGACGTCGACCACTTTATTCCCTGGGCTGCCCGCCATGAAGTGAGCAATATTAACGGCGTATGGAACTTAGTGCTGGCCTGTCGGTGCTGTAACCGTGGCACCGAAGGCAAATATGCACGCATTCCCGAGCTCAGGCTCCTGCAGCGGTTACTCACCCGCAATGAGTATTTTATTCAGAGCAAACTGCCGTTACATGAGACGATTGTTCTACAGACAGGGCAACGTCCTGAAGCACGGAGAAGCTTTCTTCAGCGTAACTGGCAGGCCGCGCTGGACAAACTTATCCATACCTGGAAACCCAACGCGGAAGGCGAGGCAACGTTTTAATGACACTTCACTACTATCAGAACCACGCGCAGGATTTCTTCGATGGCACGGTCAATGTCGATATGACCCCGCTCTACGAGGCCTTCACCCAACATCTGCCTCACGGAGCTCGTGTTCTGGATGCGGGCTGCGGTTCAGGCCGGGACGCAAAAGCCTTTCATGAGATGGGTTATATTGTGGATGCTTTTGATGCGTCTTCCGCGATGGTGGAGCTGGCAAGGCAACATACCGGGTTACCCGTGCAGTTGATGACGTTTTCAGAGATCGACGGTAAAGCGCAGTACGATGGAATCTGGTGCTGTGCCTCTTTGCTGCATGTCCCCTCTTCTGAGTTGCCTGAGGTAATGCAGAAGCTTGCGGATGCGCTTAAGCCTGGCGGCGTCTGGTATGTGTCCTTTAAGTATGGGAACGGTGAGCGTGTGCAGGGTGAAAGACGATTTACGGACCTGGATGAAGAGGGATTGCAGGAGTTGCTAAAGGCAGTTCCGGGGATGGAGATAGCTTCGCTGTGGGTGACTCAGGATAACCGCCCTGACAGGCATGAGACATGGCTGAATGGGATATTACGAAAAGACACCGCTTGATCATCAGGCAGTGCTAATCGACACGGAGTAAGTGTGTTCAGTAATTCATCACTTTAGTCAGCTCAACTTCACCCGTGGCGGCATTAAAGTACAGATAAAAAATATCCCCTTTTACCTGATCGGGTTTTGACCAGATCTCCTTTTCCCCCAGGCGGCGCTTTTCCTTTGTGTATCCCAGCGTTTCGAGATACGCGCGCAACGGTGCTGCACCAGTGGCCCCTTTAAAAAAGATGCTATTTGAAGGGGCATAGCCATCGCCGGGATGCGCCTCGAAATAGTAGTCATCCGTTACACGCGGGGCGTTTTCAATATCCTTGTCAGTCAGCGTATGGTAGTGGAAAAAGTCATTTTGGGTGTAAACCGTCGTTTCATCAGAACCCGATGCCACGAGCCAGACAAACAGCCATCCGAGGATAAAGACGGTGACAACCGAGAGTGCGCACCACTTGAGGATTTTTAAAAGAATTTTCATAGCTTAGCCCCCATGAATGAGAGCGATGTTCCATCGTTTGTAATGACCTTCACCACTCCGGATGTGAAATCGTCCCACGGCCTGAGCCACGGTTTTTATGGGAACCGATAGCGCCATAGTAATCCCAGCGGCGAACGGCTGATTTATAGCTCACAGGCTTTAGACGATAGCCGTACCTACCAGGAATAATTGCACGATAGAACCCGAACAGGCCAGACACCAAAACCTCACCGCTAAAGCCGCTGTCCGTATACCAGAAGAATGAACACAGGCTTTGCAGCCCTTCGAATCTGGATGCGGTGTTCATCATCATCGCCAGCATGATTCTGTTAATGTCTTCGGTGCTCCGGCCACGCTTAATTTCCCAGTGAGAGAACTTCCCGACGCCGAACCGCGATTTGAATTTTAAGACGCCCATATCTTGCCGATGCATGACGGAATAAGATGGTTTACCGCGACGTTCTCCCTCAACGAATTGATGTTTGAGAGCCACCACGTCATTGCCGCGGGCATATCCCATATCAAGCCAGCCTAACGCCTCGGTGTAGACGCTCCCTCTGTCGAGAACGTCAAAGAGTGCCCCATCCTTTATCTCTCTTCTGGTGCTCATGCTTACATCTGCATATGTAGTCTAACTGGCTATGTTATAGACAATTTTTTGGCAGTCCAGACAAGTGTTAAAAGGCTCGCGAGAAGCTTTTATGAAGAACATTATGTGCAGCTAAGTAATAATAGAAAACTGATCAGCTCGCTGACACAGCAGACCCGCGATAAGAGTTTTCAGTAAACTTCAGGATGAGATCGGTAAGAGAAAATTTTTGATATTCACTAGACCTTTAAGCTGCATGATTCTTTGTTCTTCCAGCTGTTTCTGAATACTTATAACTATGTATCTGCGATCTGCGGATTCAAAATGCGGCACGATAATGCCCTTGTTGAAATCGAAGCCTCGTATATTAAGTGGAAGCAGTTTGGCGTGTCGCGTGAGATCCTGAACGGACTGGCGCTGTGTATGATTCGTCATAAAGCGTTTGATAATATAAATATTGGGTTGAATGAGTTTATGCAGGTTCTTGTGCCGGAAGCGGCGAAGGGAAGTAGGACTGTTGGGTAGTCGTACTGGAACTTAGCAGGGATGCCGATTACGTCACCCGTGGTGAAAGAGATTATCCGAGGGAAAAATATGTTTTGTGGGGTGGTATCGGAGCAAATTTTATAAAGAAGAATAAATTATAAAACTTTAATTTATCACTTCATTAAAAATTTCCAAAAGATCTTTATGAATATCATTCCATGGCTGACTCAAATTTATTGTAACAATAAACACCTCATAGCCATTTATAATATATTTATGATTTATTGGATTATCCACCTGAGGATATAACAAAAGCCCTCTTACATTATCTTCAGCTTCAGTGGAATATAAGTAACTCATAATTTGATAAATATTAGACGAGTTGAATTTATTTACTCCATATCTCTTACCCATTATTTTCTTATAGTATTTTGCATCAACATGCACTATTTTTCCACTATTATTCAGAGTTATATCCGTTTCCATTCTTGGTAAAAAAGAGAGAGCCGAATCAGTTGAACTAACAGCATTCCATTTTAAGTATGAGCGTTTCGTATCTATACCAATCAATTCTCTTTTACAGAATTGAAAAAGAAAATCTTGATATAATCGAGACATTTTTGCTTCATCCCGTTCAAAGTTATAAAAGGAATATATACCATGTTCTTGATTAATAATTGAATTATCATATATCAGTTCACAAATGCTGATCAAGAAATTAGCATGATTATTTTTGGAAATCAGCCTTGCTTTATTTAAAGATTTTTTCGTGATTAAAATATCCGTAACGCCATGCATCCTATTTCTTATTGCGTTTGATTCTTTCTTTATAGACACTTTTAAATTTATTTGCCTGCAAATAATTGTAAGCGTACTTCGTATAATCTGATTAAATGTGTTATTTGTATTTAAATCATCATACGTACAAACCACTTCTCCTTGGCACAAGCAGAATGAGCGTAATGAATCAGAGAAATTTACCCTTCCCTTTATTCCTTTAAGTACATCGTTATGCGTTTGATAATCTAGTTCCAATCCTCGACGAAGAAGTCTTAGAAGATTTTTATTAAGAACTTGAGATAAAAGTTCAAGGCTATTATTACTCTTTATTGCATCTAAATTTATCAACTTTGCTTCTTGAATATGATTTGAAGCATAAGCAAGCATATAATAAATATTGTAAATAGGTATCACTAAATATCCTCCATTAATTTCTTAATCCATGTATCTTTCTTACCAGGTGCATCAAACCAATACTCATCCAATAATGGTGATATATCTGTTTTAATAATATCGCAAAACCAGTTAAAATCTAACAAGCCATCATAACCATCTATACAAAAATAACTATGGCCGATCCTAAAGCCACTCCCTAAAATAACTTCATCGTTTTTGATTTCCTCATTCAATGCTGACATGCGTTCGCAAATTTTCTCAACCAAAAGAGTGTCAGCTCCTTTTGCTAATAAATACTTTGAAAACCCCTCAGAACCATAGCCAGGATCTATATTTATGAATGAAAAACGACGACGCAAAGCATAATCCACCACAGCAATAGAACGGTCTGCAGTATTCATTAGACCAAGGATATATACATTATCAGGAATAAAAAAACCATTTTTATCATCACTTGCGGAATATGTTAAGGGAATAGACCATTCATTTCCGCGTTTGTCATGTTCTATTAGCATCATGACTTCGCCGAAGACTTTACTTAAATTTGCACGATTAATCTCATCAATAATAAAAACATGTTTTTTATTTGGCTGTGACTTAGCTTGTTCACAAAAATTATAAAACACACCATTTTTTAGAGCAAAGCCTTTATCAGTCGGTCTAAACCCTTGTACAAAATCTTCGTAACTATACGATTGATGAAATTGAATCATTCCAATACGCTGCGGAGCCTTTTCCCCCATTAAAAGATAGGCCAACCGACGAGCAACGAATGTTTTACCTACTCCTGGAGGCCCCTGAAGAATTATATTTTTTTTCATGATAAAACGATCGATAATAAAATCCATTTGAGACCTATCGATAAACAATTCATTTAATGCATGCTCTATATTATAATGTAAAGATATATTATCATCTCCATTGCTTTCTTTTTCATCTTTAGAATCAAGAAAAACATCATCAGGTTCGGGGCTATCTGGGATGATTTCTAAATATTTGTCTATGATTTTTTCAATCCTATCACATAATTTTTCCAAATTAAGAGATGGCGATAGCGTTTGCGAGTAAAACAAATAAGATCGCCCATATTTATAAGGTTTTGTACCATATTTTTCAATATGATATTCTTTGATAGTTTGAGGTGGCTTACCATCAAAAAACCATTCCTTATCTGCTTTTTTTTCTTCACTAACACCATATGCCAATATTAATTCTTTATTTTTTTTATAATACAACACAACAGGATAAATCCCCCTAGATACTTCTTGGCCTATACCTCTAAAGGCTATCCATGGAATAGATGAAAAACTACCACGGCCAAAGCTAACTTTGACACGAAGATTGCGATAATAGCTGGGATAATGTTTTGTCTTCTGAGTTGAAACTTCATCCGACTGTGCAATGAAATTTTCAAGTACTTCCTTAATAGAGTGCATATTAAATCCTGAAAAGTTTTAATAGTGATAAATCTGGACCTGAGCTATATTTCAATAAAATAATTTTGACATTTAAGATATATGAATAAATTATTCTATCCGTACAAATTTTAGCAAGTAAAAAACCGCAAAAAAGCGACGGGCAAAAGTAAAATCATATCTAAATACAACTAATATCGCCAACGAAGCGAGACGTAAAAAGTAATAAAGCATATAATAAAGGCATTTGAAAATTTGTTGCTGTGATTATTTTCAATATTAAGTTTATACACAACTTAACAAAGTTGAGTTACCCAGTTCTACTAAAAATATTCATGTGCTTTGTTTAAAAAAGCTTAATCATAATACTAACAATAAATGCTTTGCAAAATTGACATCGCATTACCTCTCAGAGAGGAAATAGTCGAAGTAAGATCTGCGGTGAAGCGAATTGAGATCACCCGTTCATCATTTGGTTTTTCTGGCCTTGGAATATCGTCCATGGCATATACAATAGTGTTACGATTAGCATAGAATATATCAAACCGCTTATCTAGTTTTTCTGAAAAATCATGTCCCAAAGATTTTGCTAGATTGTTCCAGAGTTTCTGCTTTAATGCGGGTGAATGCCTTACTTCTATTTCAATTAAATTCGCGAGGTCAATTACCCCGAGCCCTCCTGATAAAGGCTGCAATAACAATGACACAACATAACCATTCCCTTTCATAGGATTCACCAATTGCTCGAGCGAAAATGTATGAAGCCGGGTTGATTGCATTGAAGTTTTTACTTCCAAGCATCCAAGCGGCCATGAAAAATCAAAGCGCTCGAATGGGTCTTTATGCCAACGTTCCATGGCTTCCTTGATGTTTCCGCTATTTGCAATTACATAGAGTTCCCCCCATAGACCCATAACATCTTTCCCACATGGTTGAGAAAGTGCCCTAAAAAGTTCCACGAGTTGATGAATACAATTGTTCAATTCTCTGGTGCCTGAATTAATAGGCAATTCCTCTATAGCAGCACAGAAACAACGCACGAATATTTCATGCAAATCCGTCTCTGCACTATCACAGGAAACAACAGCAAATTGATCTTGAAGTTCCTCTCCTTCTGTCTGAATTCTACAGGTAGAGTGAAACTGCGCGGTTAAATATCTGAATTGTACTCCGGGGCTGTACCGCGCCTCGCTAGCATCATGCAACAAAAAAATAGGAGTGCCATCAGAGCTCTTTGCGAGAAAATCTTTTCTACGTACAGATATTGGAATCGCCGAAAAACTCGTGTCTGACGTTGCACAAGCCAGCTTTAAGAAGTCATCAAAAATACTCATGCTAACGCCGTGCCTCAATCATTAAATCCTTTCTAAACTTGCTTGGCACATGTAAAGCAAACCATGTAACCTCCTTAATATCAGCGCTACCAGAATCACGCAGCGTCGTTCCTAAATTGAAACGACGTAACTGTATAGAGACTCGTTCATTGGAGCAAAAACTTCTGTCATTGACAGTGTCTGCACTTTGGCTGAAATACTGATTGATTGGCGCGTAGCGGTGCTTAGCGTCTAGTCCCCGTCCTGAAGAACGTGTTCGATAACCTGGAACTAAGTTGTTCATGAGAAATATATCAGCCTTGAGGTCTGGTGTCTTCCGAAGAAGTGCAGCCATAGCGAGCAACATCGCACTATGCTCTTCAGCATCAAATGGATCTTTGACTTTAACCTCAAGTAAAAAATCCTCTAGCACAGCTTTTAAAGGGATATGTTCAAGCACAAAGTGCGGAGATAAATCCTTAACTCCTTTAAATCGAGGAATTTCAGCCGCGTTGACAGGAACACCATATTCCTTTGTCCATTTACTTACCACTAAAGTAAGCAATTCTCGATTGGCCAAAGCAGCGATGTCGTCCCTTTGCAGAACATTAGGAACCATCCAACCATTAGCTGGTATTCGCCTCGTATCTAGTCCTATCACATTAGCACGAGTCGCCTTAAGCATTGAAGTAAGAACAAAATCACGGCGCCATTCAGATAGAGGTTTACCCCGTGACTCTTCTAGGGCTTCTCGCACGAACTCCTCATGCTCTACATATTCTGTAAAAGCCTTGCTCACATTACTCTGAACAAAAACGCGACAGAGCCCCAAATATGCTTTCTTGTAACCGAAAAACCGTGCGCGTTGCTGCAGAGTATCTGCAGCTGCCGATGTTCCCAAAGGACGTGGCATATAAGTCACGCAAAGCCCCTCGACTGTATAGCCCCGATCTAATTTAGCACCGCCTACCAATATCCAATACGGGGTAGCTTTCCAGTCAATATTTTTCTCAGCATCCTTAGTCCCATTAACAACAACATGATTCAATTCGCTAAAAACCTCATCAACCATTGCAGTTACTAAATCAGTCAACGGTTTTATTTTCGGATATGTTTTCTTTAGAGAATCATATTCAACTTGAAACATTTGTGTTACAGATTCGATTTTAGTAATGTATTGATTCTCGACGAACGACTTTAACGTCTTTAAGGACTTATCAAGCCATTCCATATAATGAGAATGAGATGACGTAGCCATCGCGGGATGAATCATCATTGAGCGGTTTCTGTCTTTCTTGCGCTCACGTGTTAGCGCATGATGAGCACATGCTAATAAGAAATAACGTAAAGCGCTCAGTAAACTTTTTGGTGATGCTCTTAAAATATTGGTTGGCCCGGGTACTTCATCAGATGGAATGTCACAGACGAGGGACGAATTCTTTCCAAAGAATGATTTTCCACCAGTATAAGCCTCACCAGGTGTCACCAACTCGGCAAACGAAGCATTCAGCAGATCCGTTTGTGCAAGCAGTAGATTAGCCTGTGGTGTAGCTGTATATTGAAGATAAGAGTGATGCGGCAATTCGTCACGAAGCTTACATATTTTTTCGTAGGTCGTGCTCATCTCTGAAGGTGCTACTTTTCCACTTCGAATTTTAGCCGACTGTGTGTTTAAACTTGCTTGATCGCTTTCGTCATCAATAATTAAAGATGGTACATCAGAAACTGATAACTTTTTAACGAGAGTAGCTAAATTTTCGAGATGACCGCCGTGCTTAAGTACGGTAATTAAAATGGCTTTTTTTGTTGGGTTCTTCTTCCAAGCAATAATCTTATCTTCGATTTGTCTTTTTACGTTCATAGAAGGATTGGAATAGTGATACCAGTTTTCACCCTCATCGATCCCAAGATCCTTCTTCAACCTATTTTCAGACTGATCACGAAGATTGTTCTTTGTACCTGCCAAAACAATGACAAGCCCATAACCATTATCTCGAGCTAAAGAAATTACTGTCTCAAATGACATTGTTTTGCCGCTTTGCACATAACCCACTACTAATCCCGTCTCTCGTCCTTCAGGCTCAGTCGGGGGCAAACAGCGACCGAGAATCCGCTGCGCTTCTTGAAGTACAGAATTCATGCCATTTGTTAAATCTTCATAGCTAGGTCCATTCGGATCACTGGATTTACTTTGAAGAAAATCTTCAGTAATTTCTTTTTTTTCTGGCACCCAACGTAAAGGAGGTTGAAGTGTTTTAAGAATTTCGATAGAAGTAGTCATATTTTATTTCTCTAACGAGGTTCTCAATAGAGCTCCTCTCATCAAATAGTTGAAATGATAAAGAAAATTCGCTGGTGACTGCCCTGTAACGTCCTCTGTTAAGAGCAACGCAATGCATGTTGCTGTTGCAATGCGTAGCAATACTTCAACGTTCTCGTTGTTCACACCCAAAAATTCAATAGAGAAAGGATGAGCCAAAGAAAGATCTATAGTCAAACGTCTTATATCTTCGCCCGAATCTGTTGGTTGTTGAGTGATTGCAACTGATATCCAATCTTCTATTGATGGATCTACTGAAGTTCTCAAAGTGATTATCCACAGATAATTGCCATCGTTAACTTCGACAATACGCTCAGAAGCTTGAAGCTCCCCTACAACGAGTTCGGGCGGCAGCACATTTGCATCGGATGGGTACTGATTTGCCTCAACCAGCAGCGGAGCAACTTCTTTTTCGACATAATTGGCTACGGCAGCAGTTGCTGCGACCGCGCGCGTCTCAATACTCTTCCGTGATGGTAGTGCTCGGTAATTTTCGGCTTGAGCTATTAAATTGAGTGGGGCTTCTTCGATTTGAGCTTTAAGATATTCTAGGAAAATATCTTCGTATTCTTCCCAGCGAAATCCGTCTTTTGTATGACTAACTTCAAAACCTTCTACATGCAGTTCACCAAAAAGTCTTTGGTAGGGGTAACTGTTAGTTTGTTTAAACACATAGCTAGGTCGATAGCTCTCATCTAAGCTACCTTCGATTAATCTATCTCGGCGGAATAAAGCAAAACCGGCCAACGGTGTGGAACCTATTTCGCGAAGGGCAGCAAAGCCTTTGATACGCTGGTTTCCACCAAAATCCAAATCGATATTTTTTCTCCATTCAACAGGCACGATATCATCACCTTGTGCTTGTATCCCGGGAGATGTATAAGCAACTGCTTTAAGAATATTAGGGAGTTGATATGTAAGTGCTGTGCCATTCAAGTGAAGAGAAAGTCTTCCATCCCTTAGAAACATCCTATATATGCTAGCTAAGTGATCTCTTATTTTGCCAATTGTTCGTCCTTGTGGCATGTGATGTAGCCCTCTGAGGGTCACCACTGTGTAATGTGTTAATGGATCGACCGCACGTACTTCGGTATTCAAACTTTCAATCTTATTTTCGACAATATTTCGAACATCGAAATAAATTGTACGCTCAATTGATTCATCAATAGCTTTAGTACGAACACTCCATTTTTCTGCAAACCAGCATGCAGCGCTCTTCATACCCATACCGAACTCAGAAAGCCCGCTGCGATCCTCCGGTACTTGAGCAGCCCGAAAAGCTCGAGGGAAATCAGTTCCAGATATTCCGGCAGCATTGTCGCTAATAACAATCAGGCCAGCACCAGAAGTATCGATTTTGATATCCACATTCAGTTGAAATTCGCCACCATGCAATACTTGCAACCGCTCGTTGTTGGCAATCATGCTCTGAAGTGCATTGTCAACGAACTCGGCCATGGCAAACCATGGCTTGTAATTCAGATGCCTGAGCACCGAAAGCATCGTAACTTCTGGGCGAATTTCAATAGATTGTAACTGAACGGGCTTTCTTTTATCCGTCATACATTAACCTTTTCCTTGAGTACTTTACTATCTCCATTTTCCGGAGTTGTTCCTATAAATTCCCCCAGCAGAGCTTGGGCAACAAGCTCAACGACAGTCGAGTTCACAGCATTGCCAAGCGCATGAAATGCCTTCGTAGGTGTAGATGGCAGCGCCTTTAGTTCGTCTAAACTCTGCAACCGTGCGCATTCCTCCGGCGTCATATAGCGCCGTTGCCACGCAATGATAGGCACTTGCGTGTCTGTCATTGCAATTAAGCTAGGGGCGGTATTACGGCGCTTCACTCGTACGCCAGAGGCACGGAATTGCAGAACATATTCCCACAAATCACGCTTCCCGCCCTTAACATTCCATTCTAATTTTTGAAGACTCGAAGGAAATTTCAAGATACTTTTCATCCAAGGATCAATCCATTCCTTATTGTCCGCGTAGAATTGTCGGTTCTGCCGAATGAAATTTATCTTCCACTTTGGGAACTTTCGTTGAGGAGTACGTGCATGACTAGGCAACGCTAACCAGCGTTCTTCAATAGTGCGCAAGTCGCCGATCTTGCGGCCATGACTCCCAGAAAATCCCTTAAGACCGTCAATACCATAGTCCTCTTTTAAGGCAAAGGGAGTTTCTTCTTCGTATGGATATGTCGCTCCCCATTCCATAGACCATAACGGATACGAAGGCAATTCCACTTCCGCAGGACAACGCTTTAAGAAATCAGCCCAAACATCAAGGCAATCAAGAACTTGCGTAGAAAGTGTTTTCGCATTCGCAGGATTATCATCTAATATACTATCAATCGACGTCTCAGTCGGGTTTCTTTGAGGCCACGAAAAATTATTCAGAGGCTTTCGTGAGCCAATGATATATACTCGTTCCCTGATCTGTGGAATCCCAAAATGATGTGGCGAGAAGCGTTCCGCATCAATGTAGTATCCAAGTCCTTCTGGACCCGTACCTAAAATCTCCTGAATAGCCTTCCAAGTTCGACCTTCGTCATGCTTGAGCAAATTTGGAACATTTTCAAGAATGAAGTAGCTCGGTTTCTTCTGTTCAAGTATTGCTGCGACATTGAAAAATAAGTCACCTTGTTTAGTGCACTCAAATCCAAGCTGTTCACCTGCCTTGGAGAATGGCTGGCACGGAAAGCCTGCAGTAAGGACGTCGTGCGTTGGTACATCACTGGGTGATATTAAGGTGATATCTCCTTCAGGACGAAGGTTAAAGTTAATTTGGTATAGATCTTGTAAATGTTTTTGCCACTCAGCTGCAAAGACGCACTCCCCACCAAGCCTATTTAGGGCTAGGTGAAAACCGCCCAAGCCGGCGAACAAGTCGATAAATTTGAACGATGGTGACGTCATATTTATTAGCCAATTTCTAGTTGATGGAAGCAGCCATCTGATTATCTTAATACAGCGAGAATTGCATTGCGACGCAGTTTTTTTATACTATTTTTCTATCTGCAAACATAAATGTCTCACTCGACTCAAGCATATGTTACAGCATCGCTCAGATCACATTTTTTTCGTTTTCAAGTTGTCGTATTCGAAATCACTAAAAAACTCCTCAAATCAATAGGAACCATAGGACTTGGTAACCTTCGCATGGCTGTATGCAAACACAGTAGTTAATGAGAGTAAAGCTTTCACTTACAGTTTGCATGCAACTGAATGATGCATATGCTAATTTTCATTTAATGACGGATAGAAAGCAAGCTACTGCACCAAACTTGGTGCATGATTAAAAGGAAACTTCATCTCTCTTAGAGCCAGGATGAATAACCTTTAAAGTAAAGTGATTATGAAGCTACAAAAATTACCAAACCAGCATTTAAACTCAGTTCCAGTTCTGTACTCACAAGCGACTTGATATGGCTTGACCTAGATTGACTTTTTTCGAAGAGAAAATCGTGAAAAGTCTTACAGATACCGGATTTCAGACACAAAAAAAGCCGCCCTTAAGCGACTTTGATTTGCATCTTTTGGTGCCGAAGGCCGGACTCGAACCGGCACGTATTTCTACGGTTGATTTTGAATCAACTGCGTCTACCGATTTCGCCACTTCGGCACTGAAGGGGATGCGGAAACGTTGTGGATTATACCTGTCGCGCGCCGCCATGCAAGCGACGACGCGCGAAACCCGCGCTAAGTGCCCAAAAAATCAGCGCTACCGTCAGTCCAGCTCAGACACCGCCAGCCGAATCACCCTCGCCGCCTTCTGCTCCGGCAGCGCCAGCACTTTGGCCCACATCTCCTGCACCATATCGCAGGAGAGTTTCTCTTTGCCCACCGCCTTCTCCGGTATCTGCAGCAGCTGGATGTCCTCACCGTACTTATCGGCAAGTGCCTTCATAATCGGTCGCACATCCTCGACGGCCGCCTCGCGTTCGGCGGGGGTCACGGTGTGGCTGTTTTTGCCATAGGCCGCGCGCATCATGTCGGCGTCGGCCTGCATGCGCCGGGCCATCATCTCTTTATCCAGCACCCGCATCGGGTTGACACCCCCTTTTACCGCCGGGTAGAGGAAGCGGAAACAGGCGTCGTCGCTCACCTTCTGGATGGCGGCGGTCTGCTCCATGTTGGCCTTCATATAATCCACCACGTTGGCGTCCGGGGCGTGCTGCAGGCGAGACATCTGCAGGGTCAAAATCTGCGGCTGGATGACGTCGATGATGTGTTGTTCAGACTCGCCCGCTTTCTGCATGGTGAGGATCTGCTCGCGGATGCGTTTCTGGAACGCGGGTTCCTGCTCCTTAATCACCTGCCAGGCGGGCATCGTGTTGAGGGTGGTATCAAGCTGCTGTTCAGGGGTGCGCTGCATACGCTGTTTGTCGAAGTACACCCAGAACGCCACGGCGGCAGCCGCAATGACGACAATCACAATACGGGTCCACGTTTTATTCATCTCGCATCCTTATCCTTTCGCTATGCCGGTTTACACCGGCACGCCGCTGTGGAAGCGAAACTCGTTGTCCGGTGTCGAGATAAGTGTGGCTTCAATTTCGCCAAAAAGCTTTATCCGCGGTGAGATATCGTCGTCGCTCACCTGCTGAGCCAGCGTCAGGTAGTCCTGATAGTGGCGCGCTTCCGAGCGCAGCAGCGAGAGATAAAACTTCTGCAGGTCGTCGTCGAGGAACGGGGCCAGCGCGGCGAAGCGTTCGCAGGAGCGGGCTTCGATGTAGGCGCCGCAGATGAGCTTGTCGATAAGCGTCAGCGGCTCGTGGGTGCGCACCTCCTTCAGCATCCCTTTGGCGTAACGGCTGGCGGTGATTTTGACGTACGGAATGTCGCGGGCCAGCATCGCCTCGCGCACCTGCCAGAAGTGGTGCAGCTCCTCTTTAATCAGCAGCACCATGCTGTCGATGAGCGCCTGGCCCCACGGGTCGTCGGTTTTGGGCATCACGCTTTTGCCAATCTGCCTGTGCAGGGCGATGAAGTCCGGCTCCGGGCCATCGCGGAAGGTGAACTGTTCGTAGGGTTTGAGCCAGTCGAGCAGCGCGTCGGCACCGCTTTCGTCGGCGACATATTTACGCACCAGCAGCAGCGCGGTCTGGGCGGCCTTGAGCTCGCACACCATGTGGTCGGTGAGCAGCAGCGGCAGGTTCGCCGGGTCGCGGGCTTTATCAATCCATGCTTGCGGGGTCGGGCACTGGAGGAAGTTGAGTACGGGGGCGAGTATCTGCGGGTAATCCATGGTTCTGCCTTGAAAAAGCGGTGGCGCGGGCCACCGCCTGAAACGCTTAGTGACGCACGCCGTCGTCGTCTTCGTCGATGTAATCTTCGTCGTCGCCTTCTTCGCCGTCTTCACCGTTCGGATCTTCGAAGTAGGTTCCCCAGCCGTCGTACTCCACGTCAAACTTCTCGGCCAGGTTCATCAGCTGTTCGACCTGCGCGTCGATCAGCTCCGCCTTCAGCGCGCCTTCGCTCAGAATGTCGCAGCAGATGACGGTGTCGCCCTCTTCCACTTCCAGCTCTTCCGGCTCGGTCACTTCGTAACCCAGCTTGAAGGCTTCTACCGCCATTTTTTCCAGCGCGTCGAAATCATCCGCAGAGAAATGGTGCTCGATGGTGTACAGCGCGTCCGGATCGCTACCGTCTTCCAGCAGTTCTTCAATAATCAGACGCGTCTCTTCGCGTTGCTCTTCCAGGTGTTCCGGGTTTGCCATGGCTCAATCCTCTTTAAAGTGCGGCAGATACTTCTATTTTCACACACGGACGGGTTTGCCTCCACCTTTGTTGGAAAGATTTGTGAAACGGGGTTGCAAATGAATAATTACACATATAAAGTGAATTTTAATTCAATAAGTGGCGTTCGCCATGCGAGGATAAAATGTCTGATCTGTACAAGAAACACTTTCTGAAATTGCTCGACTTTACCCCTGCACAGTTCACTTCTCTGCTGACCCTTGCCGCACAGCTCAAAGCCGATAAAAAAAAGGGCAAGGAAGTACAAAAGCTTACCGGTAAAAACATCGCGCTCATCTTCGAAAAAGACTCAACCCGTACACGATGCTCTTTCGAAGTTGCCGCATTTGACCAGGGCGCGCGCGTCACCTATTTAGGGCCGAGCGGCAGCCAGATTGGGCATAAAGAGTCAATTAAGGACACCGCGCGCGTGCTCGGGCGGATGTACGACGGCATTCAGTATCGCGGCCACGGCCAGGACGTGGTGGAAACGCTGGCGCAGTACGCGGGCGTGCCGGTGTGGAACGGGCTGACCAACGAGTTCCACCCGACCCAGCTGCTGGCGGACCTGCTGACCATGCAGGAGCACCTGCCGGGCAAGGCGTTTAACGAGATGACGCTGGTCTACGCGGGCGACGCGCGCAACAACATGGGCAACTCGATGCTGGAAGCGGCGGCGCTGACCGGGCTGGATCTGCGCCTGGTGGCTCCGAAAGCCTGCTGGCCGGAAGAGAGCCTGGTGGCGGAGTGCGCTGCGCTGGCGGAGAAGCACGGCGGGAAGATCACCCTGACGGAAGACGTGGCGGCGGGCGTGAAGGGCGCGGACTTTATCTATACCGACGTGTGGGTGTCGATGGGTGAAGCCAAAGAGAAGTGGGCGGAGCGGATTGCGCTGCTGCGCGGGTATCAGGTGAACGCGCAGATGATGGCGCTGACCGGCAACCCGGACGTGAAGTTCCTGCACTGTCTGCCGGCGTTCCATGACGACCAGACCACGCTCGGCAAGCAGATGGCGAAGGAGTTTGACCTGCACGGCGGGATGGAAGTGACGGACGAGGTGTTTGAGTCGGCGGCGAGCATTGTGTTCGACCAGGCGGAAAACCGGATGCATACGATTAAAGCGGTGATGGTGGCGACGCTTGGGGAGTGATTGACTCCTCTGCGGTCTGGTGCCCTCACCCCGGCCCTCTCCCACGGGGAGAGGGAGAAAACCCAGCCCGTAGGCCCGTGCAAGCGTAGCGCCGCCGGGCGAATCAGGCGGTGATGCGGCCTGGTGCCCTCACCCCGGCCCTCTCCCACGGGGAGAGAGAGAACACCCAACCCGTAGGCCCGTGCAAGCGCAGCGCCGCCGGGCGAATCAGGCGACAATGCGGCCTGATGTCCTTTCTCCCACAACCCGCTCTACTTAATTGATTTTTCCCCCCGAAAAAGGTACGTTTTCGCCTTAATTCCAGCGTGGACATGCCAGCATTATGCCGATTATTCAGTCTGTTGAACGTGCCTTGCAGATCCTCGACCTGTTCAATGAGCAGGCTACCGAGCTTAAGATCACCGACATCAGCAAACTGATGGGGCTGAGCAAGAGTACCCTCCACTCGCTGCTGAAAACCCTGCAGCTTCATGGGTATATCGATCAGAACCCGGAGAACGGTAAGTATCGCCTCGGCATGAAGCTGGTCGAGCGCGGTCATTTCGTCGTGGGCTCCATCGATATTCGTCAGAAGGCGAAAGGCTGGCTGACAGAGCTGTCACAGCGGACCGGGCAGACCACCCATCTGGGGATCCTGGACGGGCGTGAAGGGGTCTATATCGAGAAGATTGAAGGCAAGCTGGCCGCCATCGCCTATTCGCGCATTGGCCGCCGCCTGCCGGTTCACGCCACCGCCATCGGCAAGGTGCTGATTGCCTGGCTGGGCGAGGCCGAGCTTAACGCCCTGCTGGAGGGCTATCAGTACACCACCTTTACTCCCGCCACCCTCTCCTCTCGCGAAGCGTTAATGGCTGCCCTGACGCAGACCCGCGAGCAGGGCTACGCCCTGGATAGCGAAGAGAACGAGCAGGGCGTGCGCTGCGTGGCGGTGCCGGTGTGGAACCATGAGTCCCGCGTGATTGCCGCCCTGAGCCTGTCGACGCTGACCTCCCGCGTGGACGATGCCGGGCTGGCGAGTTTCCGCGAGCAGCTTCAGCAGGCCGGGCTCCAGCTCTCACGCGCGCTGGGCTACCCGGCCTGAGCCGTTAGGCCGGCTCGTAGGTGAAGTAGTCGAAGTCCGCGTGGCAGCCGTCGCCGCTGATATCCTCGCAGTGCAGTCCCACAAACGCGCCGGTGAAGAAACCGCGCCCGCCGATGTAGTCGTCCGATAGCTTCCACGCCTCATACGTTACCGGCACGGTATGCCACGTCTCACCGTCGAACGAGTAGCTGTAGCGGTAGACCAGCTTATCCACGTCCACCCGCAGCCAGACGCTCTCCGCATGCTCCGGCACCGCAATGGGTTGCTCATGCAGCGGCCACGACGGCACGTTGTGGTCGAGCTGAATCACCTTAATGGTTCTCCCCTGCTCCTCCTCGTAGTCCACAAAGCAGTAGCTCCAGTTTTTGCTGTTGTAGTAGCAGGTCAGCCCCGCGCTCTGCTGGAAGTGGACCGGCGAGAACTGCATCCGCGTCTCGGCCCGGAAGGTGAAGTGCTGCCAGCGGCGCGCCACGGTTGACTGGGTGAAGGTCGAGTTGAGCGAGTCGTTGCCGTAGAGCCGTAAGAAGCCCGGGCGCGCGGTGAGCGAACCGAGGGTGTCGTCGAACGGAATGCGCAGGGTCTGCAGTTCCGGGTCAAGCGAACTGGCGTCGAAGTCCTCCCGCCAGTTGCCCTGAACGGCGGCAGGCTGCTCGGCTACCTGCGGGCCTTTCACGGTCAGCTGCGCGTGCTTGCCGCCTTCCACATACGGCCAGCCGTCGCGCCATTCAATGCGGGCGATACCAGTCTCGCGCCCCAGCGGACAGTAGCCGCGCCCGCCGGAGGCCAGCAGCGGCACGCCTGGCAGGCGCAGCGGGCGGCTGGTGAGGTAGGCCATGTACCATTCTCCGGTATGGGTCTGCAGCAGCGAGCCGTGGCCGCTCTTCTGCAGCGGGTTCTCCGGCAGGTGCCAGCTGGTCATCATCGTCACGTCCGGGTGCAGCTCGTACGGCCCGTCGATATTTTTTGAACGCAGCACCACCACGGCGTGCTCGTAGCTGGTGCCGCCCTCGGCCACCATCAGGTAGTACCATCCCGCATGGCGATACAGGTGCGCGCCCTCGGTGTAGCAGAGCGGCGTGCCGGTAAACAGCGTTTTGCGTTCGGGAGAGAGCGCGCCGGTCTGCGGATCGAATTCCTGCAACACGATGGTGTTGTGCGGGTTGCTGTGGTGGCGCGGCCCCCACGGGCGGTAGAGGTAGTACTTGCGGCCATCGTCGTCGTGGAACAGGGACGGGTCAAACCCGCCGTTGCCCATCGGGATCGGCTCGCTCCACGGCCCCTCAATGGACGGCGCGGTGACGAGGTAGTTGCGACCGTTTTTCCACGGCGAGTCGACAATCTTCACGTCGGTATAGAGCAGCCAGAATTTACCATCGGCGTAGCTCAGGCACGGCGCCCAGATGCCGCCGGAGTCCGGGTTGCCCTTCATGTCCAGCATCGACACGCGGTCCAGCGGGGTGCTGACCAGCGACCAGTTTTTCAGGTCTCGGGAGTGATAGATGCGCACGCCGGGGAACCATTCGAAGGTCGAGGTGGCGATGTAGTAGTCCTCGCCCTGGCGGCAGAGGGACGGGTCCGGGTTAAAGCCGGTCAGAATGGGATTAGTGATTTGCATAGTGCCTCCGGTTAATGGGATGCGGCTGTCGCGGCGTCGGGAACGGCCTCGCCCTGCGCCGCGCGGTGCTTGATCAGCTGCTGGCTGATGGCCTCCACGCGGGCGTCGGTGAGCTTGTAGAACGACAGCATGATGAACATGCCCGCGTAGAGCACCACCGGCACCACGCAGAACAGAATTTTGATGGTGGTAAGAACCTCGACCGGCTGCACGCTGCTGCTGGCGGAATAGTTGACGTACGCCAGGATCCAGCCCACCACCGCCCCGCCAATCGCCAGGCCAATCTTCAGGCTGAACAGGTAGGTGGAGAACACCAGCCCGTCGAGGCGGCGCCCGCTGCGGCTCTCCTCGTAATCCACCACGTCAGAGGCCATCAGCCACTGCAGCGGCGTGGTGGTGTTAAAGACGAACAGGAACAGGATGTTGAGGGCGAAAATCAGGGCAATATGCTCCGCCGGGGTGACGAAAATCAGCAGGCTGATCAGCGAGTAAGCGACGATGATCCACTTAAAGGCGGTGACGCGGTCGAAGCGGCCCAGCAGGCGGGAGGAGCAGAGCGAGCCGAACATGGTGGCGAGGCTGCCGTAGAGTAAAAACTGGGTCGCCATCTCCGGGTGATCCATCACGTATTTCACGAAGTAGAGCGTCGCCCCGCCGCGCACCACGTTGGAGCAGGTCGCCATCATCTTGAACGCGCACATGATGCGCCACTGGCCGTTGCCGAGCAGCAGTTTGAGATCTTTCGCCACCGACGAGCCCGGCTGAACCTCAAAGGTGTAGCGCTCTTTAGTGGTGAAGAAGCAGACGTAGAGCAGCACCACGCCGGTCAGGCCCAGCACGCACATGGCGCCAAAATAGCCCACCTGCTCGTCCCCTTTGCCGATGATGCTCACCAGCGGCAGCGCGATGCCGCTGATGGCGAGCGAGCCCGCCGCCGCGAGGAAAAAGCGCCACGACTGCAGGGCGTGGCGCTCTTTCGGGTCGGCGGTGATGACGCCCGGCATGGCGCAGTACGGTACGTTAACGAAGGTGTAGACCAGGGTCAGGAGAATATAGGTCACGCAGGCATAGATGATTTTTCCCTGCGCGGAAAAGTCCGGCGTGTAGAAGGTCAGTACGCAGACGATGCCAAACGGGATGGCGCCCCACAGCAGGAACGGGCGGAACTGACCGTGCCGCGTGCGGGTGCGGTCTACCAGCAGCCCCATCAGCGGGTCGGTCACGGCATCCAGCACGCGGGAGATTAAAAACAGCGTGCCCATAATGCCCGCCGACAGGCCGAAGACGTCGGTGTAGAAATAGGCCAGCAGGAACATGGTGGCCTGCCAGACGAAGCCGCAGGCGGTGTCACCGAGCCCGTAGCCAATTTTGTCTTTCATGGTTAATTGCGTCATCAGAATTACACCCTTATGTAGTGTGCTGAATTACAACATCGTGTTAATGGAGTGTAATGAGCTGTTCAATTAACCAGCAATGGTCATATCTTATTTCCGAATTACGTTATTTTGCTTTTGTGACGCCAACGATATATCGCAAGACATTGTTTCAATTAACAAAATACAGACAATAAAAAGCCGTCCACGGACTATATTCCGTAGACGACAATCTTGTGAAAAATAATTAAATGCCGAGCGCTTTTTTACCGGCGTTAATTACCTCAATGATTTTATCGGTGTCATAAATACAGCCTTTCCATGTGCCGCCGCTTACCGACTGCAGTGCCGCCCACAGCCGGGTATCGTCCGGCAAAAAGTCGTGGGCGTGCAGGTCCGGGTGCGTCTGTCTTACTGCCAGCTCGCGCGCGCCCTCCTCCGGCGTCAGCGGGTTTTCTGCCGTGCCGATAAAGTTGACGCTGCCCGTCAGGGTCAGACGGTCGACCACAATCTCGATGATGTCATTGTCGCGCAGCTTGCCAATCGGCCCGCCCGCCAGCGCCTCCGGCGACACGTGGCCGAAGCAGGCGCCTGTCGATACCCCCGAGAAGCGCGCATCGGTGATTAACGACACCGTTTTGCCCCACGAGATATGCTTCAGCGCGGAGGTAAGCTGGTAGGTCTCTTCCATACCGGTGCCGGACGGGCCACCGCCGATCACCACCATGATATCGCCCTGCTTAATCTCTTCCCGCTTGATGGCCTTAATCGCCTGCGCTTCCGAGACAAACACCCGCGCCCTGCCGGTGTGGCGGTAAACGCCATCGTCACCCACTACAGACGGATCAATAGCCGTGGCCTTGATCACCGACCCCTCCGGCGCGATGTTGCCCGTCGGGAAGCAGACCGTCGAGGTCAACCCTTTCACTTTTGCCTTCTCCGGCGGCAGGATCACGTCATCCGGATCCACGCCGTCCTGCGCGCGCAGGCACTGGCGGAAGCGCTTACGTCGCTCGGACGTCTGCCACCAGTCGAGGTTCTCACCTACCGTCTGGCCGGTCACGGTCATGGCGTCCAGGTGCAGCAGCCCGAGATCGCGCAGGTGGAGCATCACCTCCGGCACGCCGCCGGCCAGGAACGCCCGTACGGTCGGATGGTAGTCCGGGCCGTTGGGCAGCACGCTCACCAGGCGCGGCACCTTACGGTTGACGCGCGTCCAGTGTTCTACGTCCGGGATCGTGCAGCCCGCCGCGTGGGCGATGGCCGGAATGTGCAACAGTAAATTGGTCGAGCCGCCGAACGCCGCGTGGATCACCATCGCATTTTCGATGGCTTTATCGGTGAGGATATCGCGCGTGGTGATGCCGCGGTTATCCAGCTCGCTCACCGCCCGCGCCGACTGGCGGGCAATTTCCAGCCACACCGCCTGTCCGGACGGCGCCAGCGCGGAGTGCGGCAGCGCCAGACCCAGCGCTTCCGCGACCACCTGCGAGGTGCCCGCCGTGCCGAGGAACTGGCAGCCGCCGCCCGGCGACGCGCAGGCGCGACAGCCCAGCTCGGCGGCCTCCTGCAACGAGAGTTCATGGTTGGCGAAGCGCGCGCCGATGGTCTGCACCTTGCCCGCGTCTTCCCCCACGGTCGGCGGCAGCGTCGCTCCGCCCGGCACCAGAATGGTCGGCAGGTCGTGCATCGAGGCCAGGGCAATCATGGTGGCGGGCAGCCCTTTGTCGCAGGTTGCGACGCCAATCACCGCCCGGCGCGTGGGCAGGGAGCGGATCAGGCGGCGAAACACGATCGCCGCGTCGTTGCGGTACGGCAGGGAGTCGAACATGCCGTGCGTGCCCTGTGAGCGACCGTCGCACGGATCGCTGACAAAGGCCGCAAACGGGATCCCGCCGTTGCGCGTGATCTCCTTCGCCGCCGCCTGCATCTGCATGCCGATCTCCCAGTGCCCGGTGTGGTAGCCCAGCGCGACCGGGCGTCCGTCTCCGGCGCGGATGCCGCCCTGAGTGCCGATAATCAGCACCTCTTTACCGGTCAGCTTGTTGGCGTCCCAGCCCATCCCGGCGTTCTGCGTCATGCCGAACAGGTTGCCGCTGGGGGATTCCATCAGCATCTGCGGGGTCAGCGGCAGCGCGCCCTGCGGCCCCGCCGCATGGGTGATCACCGCATAAAACGCATCGTCCTGCGGGGTGAAAATTTTCTCGATGGTCATGGTTATCGTCCGGCTCAGCAGAGCTTGAGCTGTTGCAGCAGGGTTTTCAGCTGCGCCTTACGCGGCTCGTCCAGCGGTGACGCGGGCGGCAGTACGTGCGTGGAAATCGGGCGGCCGCAGAGCACGATCGCCTCTTTAATCACGTTCACAAACGGCGTATCCAGCTGATACATCTGCGGAATTTGCAGTAAGGTCTGATGATACTCAGCCGCCTTCGCCACGTCCTTATCCCGCCAGGCTTTCAGCAGATTCACCGACACCTGCGGGGCAAAGTTGCCGCTCGCCGAGATCGCCCCGTCGCCGCCGAGCAGCAGGGTATTAAAGAGATGATCGTCGTAACCGCACAGCACGGTGAAGTGCGGATGCGCCGCTTTGACGGTGTGGATCATGCTGCGCAGATGGGCGACAGAGTCGATGGTGTCTTTAATGCCGATAATATTGCTGCGCGAGTCGGCCAGGGTTTTCACCAGCGCCGGGGTCAGATCCTGCCCGGTCAGCGCCGGGAAGTTATAGAGCATCACCGGCAGCGTCACGCTGTCGGCCACCTGTTCGAAGTAGCGAATCAGGTTCGCTTCCGACACTTTCCAGTAGTAGGGGTTGATCACCACGATGCCGTCCGCACCCGCCTGCTGGGCGTGCTGGCTCAGTTCAATGGTTTCTCGGGCGTTGGTGCCGCCGGTGCCGATCAGGACCGGTACGCGACGATCGACATGATCAATAGCGAAGCGGGCAACGGTTTTACGCTCTTCGGCGCTGAGCTGGGAGAATTCGCCGCCGCTGCCGAGGAAGAACAGGCCGTCAACGCCTGCGGCGATCAGATCGTCGATCAGTGCGGCGGTGCCCGGCTTATCGAGCTGGCCATCGGTGGTAAATATGGTGGAGACGGGGGGAATGATCCCCGTGAACAACGCGGACTGCGGCATGAGATCTCCTTGCTGAATCATTTTGTTCTACATTATAGAACAGCGTTCATTAATTTAACGATCATACTATGACGCAGAAAAAGCGCAGGTAAATGGGAAGGGTTGAGGGAGTGCGGGAAATTTAAGCTGGATCACATTATGCGAGGGGATGTGCCCCAGCGCATGTTTATCGGGCGCGCTGTTAATTTGCTGTTAATCCCTCGCAGGCATTTATGCAGTAGTTATGCATAACCTCAGCGCGGCGTAATGACACCGTGGTGCTAAGTTGCTGATCGTACTGCTTTCATCATAAAACTCGCGGCAGCTTCACACTTTATCATTTTGATAATTTGCTAATAAATCTCATAATTATTTATTGATTTTTCTTAAGTCAAAAATAGTTAATTGATAATTATGCATAGTCATTCCACTGAGATAATTAAATCATTTAAAATCAATCATATAACAAATTATGTCAAAGCATTAAATTCTACAAAATAATAACAAACCCAAATAATGCCAACGGATCCTGCTTAGCTATTCACCCGCCAACAATATCAAATTAATCATTATCTGATGCGAATCATGCAAATGAAAACAAATCCTCCTATCGCTAATTTCACGTGAGCAACATCACAATACGGTTTATTTAAGCGCCTACTATTGACCACGAAATCAATTGAGCTTAGCCGCCATGTAATTAAGCAAATATGGCGCATGCCCTTTTTATTCTGAAAAACAGTTAAAGGAATAATTATGGAAAAGCATTATGTCGGTTCTGAAATTGGTCAATTGCGTAGCGTTATGCTGCACCGCCCAAATTTAAGTCTGAAACGGTTAACGCCGTCGAATTGTCAGGAGCTGCTTTTCGATGACGTGCTCTCGGTTGAACGGGCGGGTGAAGAGCATGACATTTTCGCAAACACGCTGCGCGAGCAGGGTGTGGAAGTCCTGCTGTTGACCGACCTTCTGACGCAAACCCTTGATATCGCAGAGGCGAAAGCCTGGCTTCTGGAGACGCAAATCTCCGACTATCGCCTTGGGCCCACCTTTGCCGGCGACGTCCGCGGCTGGCTGGCGGATATGCCGCACCGCGAACTGGCGCGCAGATTAAGCGGCGGATTAACCTACGGCGAAATTCCGGCGGCCATCAAAAATATGGTCGTCGATACCCACACGGCGAATGATTTTATTATGAAGCCGCTGCCAAACCATTTATTTACCCGTGATACTTCGTGCTGGATTTATAACGGCGTGTCCATTAACCCGATGGCCAAACCGGCTCGTCAGCGCGAAACCAATAACCTGCGGGCAATATATCGCTGGCACCCGGCATTCGCCGACGGTGAATTTATTAAGTATTTCGGTGATGAAAATATTAATTACGACCACGCCACCTTAGAAGGCGGTGACGTATTAGTGATTGGCCGCGGCGCGGTGTTGATCGGCATGTCCGAACGTACCACCCCGCAGGGGGTGGAGTTCCTCGCCAACAGCCTGTTCAAACACCGCCAGGCCGAGCGCGTGATCGCCGTTGAGCTGCCAAAACACCGCTCCTGCATGCACCTCGACACCGTGATGACCCACATCGATGTCGACACCTTCTCCGTCTACCCGGAAGTGGTGCGCAAAGACGCCCAGTGCTGGACGCTCACCCCGGATGGCCGCGGCGGCCTGCTGCGCACCCAGGAAACCGACCTGCTGCACGCCATTGAAAAAGCCCTCGGCATTAATCAGGTGCGTCTGATCACCACCGGCGGCGACGCCTTTGAGGCCGAACGCGAGCAGTGGAACGACGCCAATAACGTACTGACCATTCGCCCGGGCGTGGTGATCGGCTACGAGCGCAACGTCTGGACCAACGAGAAGTACGACAAGGCCGGTATCACCGTGCTGCCCATCCCGGGCGACGAGCTTGGACGCGGGCGCGGCGGCGCGCGCTGCATGAGCTGCCCGCTGGAACGCGACGGAATTTAAGGAGCCATCATGGAACAAAAACCCACTCTGGTTGTGGCCCTGGGCGGCAACGCCCTGCTCAGGCGCGGCGAACCGTTAGAGGCCGACATCCAGCGCCAGAACATTGAGCTTGCCGCCCGTACCATCGCCGGACTGACGGCACAGTGGCGCGTGGTGCTGGTGCACGGCAACGGGCCGCAGGTCGGGCTGCTGGCGCTGCAGAACAGCGCCTACGACAAGGTCGCCCCTTATCCACTGGACGTTCTCGGCGCGGAAAGCCAGGGGATGATCGGCTACATGCTCCAGCAGGCGCTGAAAAACAGCCTGCCCCAGCGCGAGGTGAGCGTCCTGCTTACTCAGGTGGAGGTGGACGCCGCCGACCCGGCCTTCAGCAACCCGACCAAGTACATCGGCCCGGTCTACAGCGAAGCGCAGGCAAAAACGCTGGCCGCGGAGAAAGGCTGGGTGTTCAGGGCCGACGGCGGCTATTTCCGCCGCGTGGTGCCCTCTCCACAGCCGAAGCGCATCGTTGAGCGCGACGCCATCTCGGCGCTTATCCAGCGCGACCATCTGGTGATCTGCAACGGCGGCGGCGGCGTGCCGGTGGTGGAAAACGCCAACGGCTATCGCGGGATTGAGGCTGTGATCGACAAAGACCTCTCCGCCGCTCTGCTGGCGCGCCAGATCGAGGCCGATGCCCTGCTGATCCTCACCGATGCCGACGCGGTGTACCTCGACTGGGGCAAACCGACCCAACGCCCGCTGGCGCAGGTGACGCCGGAATTGCTGAGAGGCATGCAGTTCGACGCCGGATCGATGGGGCCGAAGGTGGCCGCCTGTCGCGAGTTCGTTGAAACCTGCAACGGGATTGCCGGCATTGGCGCGCTGGCCGACGGCGCGGAGATCCTGGCGGGCGAGAAAGGCACGTTGATTCGTAACTGAGCACACATTTTAAAAGGGATTAACCCATGACCATCAACCTGAAAAACCGCAACTTCCTCAAACTGCTGGACTACACCCCGGCAGAGATCCAGTACCTGATCGACCTCGCCATCGAGCTGAAGGCCGCCAAAAAAGCCGGGCGCGAGAAGCAAACCTTAGTCGGGAAAAACATCGCCCTGATCTTTGAAAAAACCTCCACCCGCACCCGCTGCGCCTTTGAAGTGGGCGCGTTCGACCAGGGCGCGCAGGTCACCTACCTCGGCCCAAGCGGCTCGCAGATCGGCCATAAAGAGTCGATGAAAGACACCGCCCGCGTCTTAGGCCGCATGTATGACGGCATCGAATACCGCGGCTATGGGCAGGCCATCGTCGAGGAGCTGGGCGAGTACGCGGGCGTGCCGGTGTGGAACGGCCTGACCGACGAATTCCACCCAACGCAAATCCTCGCCGACCTGATGACCATGCTTGAGCACTCGCCGGGTAAAACCCTGCCGGAGCTGAGCTTTGCCTATCTCGGCGACGCGCGAAACAACATGGGCAACTCGCTGATGGTCGGCGCGGCCAAAATGGGGATGGATATCCGCCTCGTCGCGCCGAAATCCTTCTGGCCGGAAGCAGGTCTGGTTGAGCAGTGCCGCGCCATCGCCAAAGAGACGGGGGCGCGCATCACCCTTACCGACGACGTGGAAGAGGGCGTGAAGGGAGCGGATTTCCTCTACACCGACGTGTGGGTCTCCATGGGCGAGCCGAAGGAGGCCTGGGCCGAGCGCGTCAGCCTGATGAAGCCGTATCAGATCAACGCGCACGTCATGAAAGCCACCGGCAACCCGAACGTCAAGTTTATGCACTGCCTGCCGGCGTTCCACAACGAGCACACAAAAGTGGGCCGTGAAATCGAGATGGCCTACGGCCTGAAGGGGCTGGAGGTGACGGAAGAGGTCTTTGAATCACCAAACTCCATCGTCTTCGAGGAAGCTGAGAACCGCATGCACACCATTAAAGCGGTCATGGTGGCGACACTCGGCGACTAATCACCGCCCGGCGCGCCGCGGGGTGCGCCGGGTTTAAGGAGAACATCATGGGCAAGTTCAAGTTTCCCTCCGCTTACACCATTCTCTTCTTTCTGATTGCCGTCGTCGCCGCGCTGAGCTGGATCATCCCGGCCGGTCAGTACCAGATGGCAATGAACGCGACGCTCGGCAAAGAAGTGCCGGTTGCCGGCACCTACGCGCACGTGGCGGCGCATCCGCAGGGTCTCGTTTCCGTCCTGATGGCGCCCATCGCCGGGCTATACGATCCGGTTTCCGGCCAGGCCGGGGCGATCGACGTGGCGCTGTTTATTCTGATCATCGGGGGATTTCTCGGGATCGTCACCAAAACCGGGGCGATTGACGCCGGGATCGAGCGCGTTACCACCCGGCTGCGCGGACGCGAAGAGTGGATGATCCCGATCCTGATGGCGCTGTTTGCCGCAGGCGGCACGATTTACGGCATGGCCGAGGAGTCGCTGCCCTTCTACACCCTGCTGGTGCCGGTAATGCTGGCCGCCCGGTTCGACCCGGTTGTCGCCGCCTCTACCGTGCTGCTCGGCGCGGGGATCGGCACGCTCGGCTCCACCATTAACCCGTTTGCGACGGTGATCGCCGCCAACGCCGCCGGGATCCCCTTCACCAACGGCATCATGTTGCGCATCGCGCTGCTGGTGATTGGCTGGGTCATCTGCGTGGCGTGGGTGATGCGTTACGCCCGTAAGGTGCGTCAGGACCCGTCACTGTCGATCGTCGCCGACAAGCAGGAGGAGAACCGCGCCCATTTCCTCGGCAACAAAGGGGAGCAGTCGCTGGAATTTACCCCGGTGCGCAAAATCATCCTCGTGATTTTTGCCCTCGCCTTCGCGGTGATGATTTACGGCGTGGCGGTGCTGGGCTGGTGGATGGCGGAGATCTCGGCGGTGTTTCTCGCCAGCGCCATCATCGTAGGGCTTATCGCCCGCATGAGCGAAGAGGAGCTGACCTCGACGTTTATCAACGGCGCACGAGATTTGCTGGGCGTCGCGCTGATTATCGGCATTGCGCGCGGTATCGTAGTCATTATGGATAAGGGCATGATTACCCACACCATTTTGCACAGCGCGGAAGGGCTGGTCAGCGGGTTATCCACGGTGGCGTTTATCAACGTGATGTACTGGCTGGAGGTCGTGCTGTCATTTCTTGTGCCTTCTTCATCCGGCCTGGCCGTTCTGACGATGCCGATCATGGCACCGCTGGCCGATTTCGCTAACGTCAACCGCGACCTGGTGGTGACGGCTTACCAGTCTGCCTCCGGCATCGTTAACCTCGTCACGCCAACCTCAGCCGTGGTGATGGGCGGTCTGGCTATCGCCCGGGTGCCTTACGTGCGTTACCTGAAATGGGTGGCGCCGCTGCTGGCGATCCTGACGGTGGTGATTATGGTGGCGTTAAGCCTGGGGGCGGTGTTGTGATGTATTGACGTTGTAGGCCCGGTAAGCGTAGCGCCACCGGGCGTTTTGTTTCAGCCACTTACATGGGAAATAGTTATGACGGAATATGGTGATTACTCTCCAAAAGAACAACTCCAGTTGACGGTCTGTCAGCGCCTGATTGCAGAAAAGAGCTATATCTCCCAGGAAGAGATCCGCCGCGACCTGCAGGAGAGAGGGTTTGACAGTATCAGCCAGTCGACCGTTTCGCGTCTGCTGAAGTTGCTCGGAGTCATAAAAATTCGAAATGCTAAAGGGCTAAAGATTTATTCGTTGAATCCTCAACTGCGCCCTGCTCCCGACGCCGCACGCACCGTTTCGGAAATGGTGGTGAGCGTCGAGCATAATAGCGAATTTATCCTTGTGCACACCGTGGCCGGATATGGCCGCGCGGTGGCGCGCATTCTGGATTATCACCAGCTTCCGGAAATTTTAGGCGTGGTGGCCGGCAGCAGTATCGTCTGGGTCGCCCCCCGGGTGGTGAAGCGCACCGCGCTGGTGCATAAGCAAATTAATTATTTACTCAGAACGAATTAATATTCACAAAGAACCGTTTGCATTGAGTAAAGCGTGCATTAAATCGCTTGATCCGCAAAGCGAGCTGCGTATAATGCCCCACAATTTGCCGGGAGGAAGCATGGTCAAGCGTGTACGACACAACGTCTTACCGCGTCTGAAATCAGACGCTGGCCTGCCGTTTTTCTTCCCGTTGCTCAATCTATTCCCAGAGCCCCTCATTTGAGGGGCTTTTTTTTGCCCGGCGTCAGGAGATAAACATGAATCCGCTTTATCAAAAACACATCATTTCCATAAACGACCTCAGCCGCGAAGAGCTGGAACTGGTTCTGGAAACCGCGGCAAAACTGAAGGCCAATCCGCAACCGGAGCTGATGAAGCACAAGGTGATTGCGAGCTGCTTCTTTGAAGCCTCCACCCGCACCCGCCTCTCCTTTGAAACCTCGATGCACCGCCTGGGCGCGAGCGTGGTGGGCTTCTCGGACAGCAGCAACACGTCGCTGGGTAAGAAAGGCGAAACTCTGGCGGATACCATTTCAGTGATCAGCACCTATGTGGACGCGATCGTGATGCGTCACCCGCAGGAGGGCGCGGCGCGCCTGGCAACCGAGTTTTCCGGCGGCATTCCGGTGCTGAACGCCGGTGACGGCGCCAACCAGCACCCGACGCAGACCCTGCTGGATCTGTTCACCATTCAGGAAACCCAGGGCACGCTTGAGAACCTGAACATCGCCATGGTCGGCGACCTGAAATATGGTCGTACCGTCCACTCCCTGACCCAGGCGCTGGCGAAATTTAACGGTAACCGCTTCTTCTTCATCGCCCCGGACGCGCTCGCCATGCCGCAGTACATCCTCGATATGCTGGACGAAAAAGGCATTCAGTGGAGCCTGCATGCGAGCATCGAAGAGGTGATGAGCCACGTGGATATTCTGTACATGACCCGCGTGCAGAAAGAGCGTCTGGACCCGTCCGAATATGCCAACGTGAAGGCGCAGTTTGTGCTGCGCGCCAGCGACCTTGAGGGGGCGCGCGACAACATGAAGGTCCTGCACCCGCTGCCGCGCATCGATGAGATCACCACAGATGTGGATAAAACGCCGCACGCCTGGTACTTCCAGCAGGCCGGGAACGGCATCTTCGCCCGCCAGGCGTTACTGGCACTGGTTCTGAATCGCGAATTAGCTCTGTAAGGGGAGACGACCATGACACACGATAACAAACTCCAGGTTGAAGCCATCAAGCGTGGCACCGTGATTGACCACATCCCTGCGCAGGTGGGCTTTAAGCTGCTGACGCTGTTCAAACTGACCGAAACCGACCAGCGCATCACCATCGGCCTGAACCTGCCATCGGGCGAGATGGGCCGCAAAGATCTGATCAAGATTGAGAACACCTTCCTGACCGACGAGCAGGTCAACCAGCTGTCGCTGTACGCGCCGGAGGCCACCGTCAACCGCATCGACGAGTATGAAGTGGTCGGCAAATCCCGTCCGAGCCTGCCGGAACGCATTGAGAGCGTGCTGGTTTGCCCGAACAGCAACTGCATCAGCCACGCTGAGCCGGTATCCTCCAGCTTTGCAGTGAAAAAACGCGCCGATGACATCGCGCTCAAATGCAAATACTGCGAAAAAGAGTTTTCTCATTATGTGGTGCTGGCCAACTAATTGAGGTTGGTAATGAAATCCCGGCTGTTATAATGGCCGGGAACATTCTTAACGCTGTCATTCTGGAGAAAACATGAGCAAAGTACTCGCGACGGAAAATGCACCCGCGGCTATCGGCCCCTACGTTCAGGGCGTTGATCTGGGCAGCATGATCATCACTTCAGGTCAGATCCCGGTGAACCCGAAAACCGGCGCGGTGCCGGAAGACGTAGCGGCACAGGCGCGTCAGTCGCTGGAAAACGTGCAGGCTATCGTGGAATCTGCAGGCCTGAAAGTGGGCGATATTGTGAAAACCACCGTTTTCGTGAAAGATCTGAACGATTTCGCGACCGTTAACGCCACTTACGAAGCCTTCTTCACCGAGCACAACGCCACCTTCCCTGCGCGCTCCTGCGTGGAAGTGGCCCGTCTGCCAAAAGACGTGAAGATTGAAATCGAAGCGATTGCGGTACGTCGCTAATTCGCTTTGGCGATGAAAAAAGGCAGCCCAGGCTGCCTTTTTTATGGCCCGCTACTGATTCCGCGTGGCGCGAAGCAGCGTCTCCAGCGGATAGACCGCCGCAATCACCACCTCGTCCTGCACCTTCGCCGCGTTATCCAGCTCGCCCTGAATCGAGGCTATTTCTTTATCGTCCAGCGTGCCCTGCCGCGCCACCAGGTCGGTGAGCCGCAGGCCAATCGACGCAAGCTTGTCGACCTCCTGAATCACCGGTTTGATCGCCTTCAGCTGATAGCTGTTTTCGCTTAACGCCAGCGCGTCGCTGGTGTTGCTCTGCCAGCGGTTGAACACGTGGCGCAGCGCCTCGGCGCTTTCCGCATCTTCCGCGTCGCTCACCAGACGATCGGCCCATTTGTTCATCTGCCGCACGGTGGCGCTTTCGGCGTTCAGCGCATCCGCGAAGCGGTTGAGCGGCTCAAACTGATGGTAGTTTCCGGCCTGGAACTTGAGGTGCTGCCGAGTGTAGTACTGCGCCGGTTCAACGGCCTGGGCGAGGATTTGCAGCGGCAGGGTGTCGGCATTACCGGCAAGGCGCGTGAACTGCACCTGCTGCTGGGTGTGCTGCTGCAGCCCGACCGACACCGTCGACCAGCTGTCCATCGCCTGCAGGCGGGTGTACATGTTGTCGACGTCGTTGACGTCCTGCGCGGACCACAGGCGCTCCGCGACCGCAAACGTACGCGGCCACAGGCGGATATCGAGGACCGGCGCCACCACGTTTTCCGCCCACAGCGCGGCTTCACCGCCGAGCAGGTTAACCTGATGCGCGACGTCCGGCACCACCGGCGGCGTCCCTTCAAGCACCTCGTCCAGACGCGTGCCGCTAATCGGATAGCGGACGTTCCCCACCAGGAAGTAGCCGGTGAGCTTATCGTTATCCACCGATACCACCGGACGGGTTTCCCCCATCCAGGTGTCGACGGTAAAGGTCACCTGGTTGTCATCGCGCCAGGCAATGTCCTGCACCGCGCGGCGGGATTTGCCGGCAAAATCAATAAACCCACGCCAGCCTGATTCCCCTTTCACCAGCGTGAAGCTTCCCTCCACCGGCTTCCCCTTCAGGCGCGGCATAGAGAAGGCCCAGCTCTGGACGCTGTCGGTGTCTGCTATGACATCCACGCCGTTTAAGCCCTGCGGGACGATCTCGTTGCGGTAGTGGTAGGCGGTGGACTGCGGCTGATCGAGATAGAACCCCGTGGAGAGGATCCCTTTATAGCCGTTCTGCGCCACCTGCCCCAGCGCGTCCTGCCCCTGCCAGGACTGGATCAGAATGCTTTTCGGCAGATCGGGATGGTAGATCTCGTCCCAGCCGACCATCTGCCGGTGATGCTTTTCAAGGATCGTTTCCAGCCTGCGGTTGAAGTAAGCCTGCAACGCGTGGCTGTCAGCAAGCTTCTTATCGCGCATAAACTGCTGAATGGCCGGGTTCGCTTTCCACTGGCTGTCGTCCACCTCGTCACCGCCGATATGCAGATACGGATCGGGGAAGATCGCCGCCAGTTCGCTGACCATCGCCTCAGCAAAGGTGTAAGTTGCCTCTTTGGTCGGGTCCAGCACCGGTTTGAGCACGCCCCAGTGGCGCTCCATCTGATACGCCCCCGGCGCGCTCATCAGCTCCGGGTAGGCCACGGCGATGGCCGAGGCGTGGCCCGGCATGTCGATTTCCGGCACCACGCGGATGCCGCGCTCGGTAGCGTAACGCACGACCTCGCGCATCTGTTCCGGGGTGTAGTACAGGCCATCGCTGGCAAGCCGGGTCAGTTTGGGATAGCGCGTCGAGCTGAAGCGCCAGCCCTGATCGTCGGTGAGATGCCAGTGCAGCACGTTAAGCTTGGCCGCGGCCATGCCGTCAATCTGGCGCTTGATATCCGGCAGCGGGATAAAGTGGCGCGCCGAGTCCAGCAGCAGCCCGCGCCACGGGAAGCGCGGGGAATCCTCAATCGACACCCACGGCAGGGAGGTGTTTTCCGCGCCGTTTTGCATCAGCTGGAGCAGGGTTTCCATGGCGCGCAGCGCGCCGAAGCGGGTGTTGGCGGAGATATCCACCCCGTTGGCATCCACCGTGAGCTTATAGCTTTCGTCGCTGTCCGGCAGCGGCTGCGGCTTCACTTTTTTGGCAATGGCAATGCGGATGGTCGGTTTTTCCGGCTTATCAGCCTGCGGCTGCAGCGTCCAGCCGGTTTGCAGGGCGATACGCTGACGCAGACGGTTCACCGCATCACCGAGATCGTCCCCACTGACGCTTACGGAAACGTTGTTGCTCAGCACCAGTGCGCCCTGGGTGGTTGGGCGTTCGACCTTCGCAGGCCAGGGCATCAACGGGAGATCGCCTGCCGGGGCGGCAAACGCCGACGCGCCGAGCAGCAGCCCGGCGGTTAAGAGACTGTACCGTAACATGAATGTTCCTTATCTGACGGGCCAAATAAAGGCAAAACATTCTGTTAACATGCGCTCAATTTGTCGTCAAGCGAATGCGCCAACGGAGATCACAGGTTGTTGAATTTGGGAGGAAAGCTAGTGCCGGGTGGCGGCTTCGCCTTACCCGGCCTACGTTCTGATCGTAGGCCCGGTAAGCGCAGCGCCACCGGGCTTGCCGTTACTGCCACCCATACCGACGCGCATAGAACCCTTTCACCATCTGCGTCAGCACCATATAACCGGCGAGGATCGCCACCAGCCACGGGAAATAACTCAGCGGCAACGCCTGCAGCTGCAGGTAACCTGCCAGCGGTGAGAACGGCAGTGCGATACCCAGCGCCATCACAATCCCCGTCATCACAATCAGCGGCCACGCGGCATGGCTCTGGAGGAACGGAATGCGGCGGGTGCGGATCATATGCACAATCAGCGTCTGCGACAGCAGTCCCACCACGAACCAGCCGGACTGGAACAGGGTCTGGTGTTCCGGGGTGTTGGCGTGGAACACAAACCACATCAGGCAGAAGGTCAGGATGTCGAAGATGGAGCTGATGGGGCCAAAGAACAGCATAAAGCGCCCCAGATCCGACGGGTTCCAGCGCTGCGGTTTCTGGATCTGCTCGTCGTCGACGTTATCAAACGGGATCGCCACCTGAGAGACATCGTACATCAGGTTCTGGATCAACAGATGCAGCGGCAGCATCGGCAGAAACGGCAGAAAGGCGCTCGCCACCAGCACGCTGAAGACGTTACCGAAGTTGGAGCTGGCGGTCATCTTGATGTACTTGAGCATGTTGGCGAAGGTGCGACGGCCTTCAATGACGCCCTCTTCCAGCACCATCAGGCTCTTTTCCAGCAGGATGATATCCGCCGCTTCGCGGGCGATATCCACCGCCCCGTCAACGGAGATACCAATATCCGCCGCACGCAGCGCGGGCGCGTCGTTGATGCCGTCACCCATAAAGCCCACCACGTGCCCTTCGCGGCGCAGCAGGGTAACAATGCGCTCTTTGTGCATCGGCGTCAGACGGGCAAACAGCGTGGTGCGCCGGGCAAGCTGAGCCAGCTCGTCATCGGAGAGCGGTTCAATGTCGCTCCCCACCACCACGTCCCCCGCGTCCAGCCCCACTTCATGGCACACTTTGGCCGCCACCAGCTCGCTGTCGCCGGTGAGGATTTTCACGGTGATACCGCTCGCCTTCAGCGCTTTCAGCGCCGGGGCGGTGGTCTCTTTCGGCGGATCGAGGAAGGCGATGTAACCCTCGAGGATCAGATCGGATTCGTCGATTCGCTGATAGTCCCCCTCGCGCGCGGGCAGGAATTTGCTCGCCACCGCCACCACCCGCAGCCCCTGTCGGTTCAGGTTATCGGTGACGCGCCTGATGCGGCGCAGCATGGTGTCATCCAGCGGCACGATGTCGCCGTTATAGCGCACCTGCGTCGACACGTTCAGGATCTCCTGCAGCGCCCCTTTGCAGATCAACTGATGGACATCTGCCTGCTCGCTCACCACCACCGACATCCGGCGGCGCTCGAAATCGAACGGGATCTCATCCACCTTCTGCCAGCGCCCGGAGAGCGTGCGGGCAGCCTCCTCATCCACCCCTTCCAGCACCGCCACGTCGAGCAGGTTTTTCAGCCCGGTCTGGTAGTGGCTGTTCAGCCAGGCGCTGTGCAGCACGCGCTCGCTGGTTTTGCCGGAAATATCGGTGTGGTTCTCCAGCACGATTTTGTCCTGCGTCAGAGTGCCGGTTTTATCGGTGCAGAGAATGTCCATCGCGCCAAAGTTCTGAATGGCGTCGAGGTGTTTGACGATCACTTTCTGTTTAGAGAGCTTCACCGCCCCGCGCGCCAGCGTGGAGGTGACGATCATCGGCAGCATTTCCGGGGTTAAGCCGACGGCCACGGAGAGCGCAAACAGCGCCGCTTCCCACCAGTCGCCTTTGGTGTAGCCGTTGATCAGCAGCACGATCGGCGTCATCATCATCATAAAGCGGATCAGCAGCATGCTGACGCGGCCAATTCCTTTCTGGAAAGCATTCGGTTCGCTCTCCTGCTCGCTGACGCGCCCGGCAAGCTGACCAAACCAGGTGTTGCCTCCGGTGGCGGTGACGATCGCCTGCGCCGTACCGCTGACCACCGTGGTGCCCATAAAGCACAGGGTGTCGCACTCAAGCGGGTTCATCTGCTGCGGGTCGCGGCTGCGCGCCACCTTTTCAACGGGCAGGGACTCCCCGGTCAGGGAGGCCTGCGCCACGAACAGATCCCGTGCCTGAATGATACGTAAATCCGCCGGGATCATATCCCCCGCGGCCAGCTTCACCAGATCGCCCGGCACCAGCTGGTCAATGGGCAGTTCAACCCAGGCGTTTTCACCGAGATCGTTGATCACGCGCGAGACGGTTGCGGTGTTGCTGACCATCGCCTTCAGGGCGTCCGCCGCTTTGGTGGAGCGGGCTTCCTGTATAAAGTTCAGCAGCGTGGAGATCCCCACCATCAGGGCGATCACGCCTGCGGCAAACAGATCTTCAGTGGCGTAAGAGATCGCGCCAAGTACCGTCAGCAGTAAATTAAACGGGTTGCGGTAGCAGAGCCACAGATGCACCCACCACGGAGACGGCTTTTGCGCCGGGATCTGATTATCACCGTGCACGGCGCGGATTTTTTCCACTTCTGCCGCGTTCAGCCCTTCCGGATGCCCACCAAACGCGCGCCAGACTTCGTTTTCATCCATCGCCGCCACGTTCAGGCAGCGTTCGGTCAGGGACGCGGGGATCGCGGCGCCCGCCATGTTTTTGGCCGTGGGCAGCGGGTCGCGCTGAACAAGACGGTGTGGCAGGTGGCGGCTCAGCAGGGCCTGCAGCTGCCGGGTGATATTTTTAAACATAGTCATTCCTCCGCATCCGCAAGCGCGGACGCAGCTTTTCCTTCAGGCGTGGCAAAGCCGTACCTGAGCGGCACTCAATTTTTCAAGCAGGAACGTGTATGACGCTGCTGCCTCACATCACCGGTGAGTCAGCATCAGGCTGGCTTACCGGAAAGAACGTCTTCTCCTGTTCAGGAGAGGTGTGGGATCGGGATCCATAAAGCCTCCGGTAAGTAAAAATAAGGGGTACGCCGCGCAGTATAAGGATTTAACCGTACCCTAAGCGACGCTTCGGGCGGTATTATACCCCCCCTCAAATAAACCGAACGTAAACCAGACTTTGCCCATAGCGAATTGGCGCTATAGCATTAGGCTCATTTGACACCGTTATCGTTGTTACAGGGAATACAGCATGCAGAACCGCCTTACGATTAAAGACATCGCGCGTTTAAGCGGCGTGGGAAAATCCACCGTGTCGCGCGTGCTGAACAACGAAAGTGGGGTCAGCGAACGCACCCGCGAACGCGTTGAGGCGGTCATGAACCAGCACGGCTTTTCCCCTTCCCGCTCCGCGCGCGCCATGCGCGGACAGAGTGACAAAGTGGTGGCGATCATTGTCTCGCGTCTGGATTCGCTCTCTGAAAACCTCGCCGTGCAGACTATGCTGCCCGCCTTCTATGAGCAGGGCTATGACCCGATCATGATGGAGAGCCAGTTCTCTGTGCAGCTGGTTGAAGAGCACCTGGGTATGCTTCAGCGGCGCAACATTGACGGCGTGGTGCTGTTTGGCTTTACCGGCATCAAAGAGGAGATGCTGAAACCCTGGCAGCCGTCGCTGGTGCTGCTGGCGCGCGATGCCCACGGTTTTGCGTCTGTCTGCTATGACGACGAAGGGGCGATTATTACCCTGATGCAGCGCCTGTATGACAAAGGCCATCGCCACATCAGCTACCTCGGCGTTCCCCATGCGGACGTCACCACCGGCAAGCGTCGTCATGAAGCCTACCTGGCCTTTTGCAAAAAACACAATCTCTCCGCCGTGGCCTCCCTGCCGGGGCTCGGCATGAAGCAAGGCTACGAGCAGGTCGCCAGCGTCCTGACGCCGCAAACCACCGCGCTGGTGTGCGCCACGGATACCCTGGCGCTGGGTGCGAGCAAGTATTTACAGGAACAACGCATCGATAACCTGCAGGTGGCGAGCGTGGGCAGCACACCGCTGATGAAGTTTTTACACCCGGAAATTATCACCGTCGATCCGGGCTACGCCGAGTCCGGCAGGCAGGCTGCCGCACAGCTGATCGAGCAGATCAACGGACGCGCTGAGCCGCGTCAGATTGTTATTCCCGCCCACCTTTCATAACCCACATAAATCGGTTTATTGTGATCTTCGCCCGATTTCGGGAACGTTCCCATTTTCGCCGTCACGCTGAAGGAGTAGGCTTGCGCTCAGGTCATTACACCCCTCCCATCTGTCATGAGGTTTCATGATGAGTAAAGTCAAACAAGCAGATATTGATCAGTTGATCGTCCTGGTCGGCGGCCGCGAAAACATCGCCACCGTCAGCCATTGCATTACCCGCCTGCGCTTCGTGCTGAACGATCCGGCTAAAGCCAACCCGAAAGCCATTGAAGAGCTCCCGATGGTGAAAGGCTGCTTTACCAACGCCGGACAGTTCCAGGTGGTGATTGGTACCGAAGTGGGCGATTACTATCAGGCTCTGCTGGCGACGACGGGGCACTCCTCCGCCGATAAAGAGCAGGCGAAGAAGGCCGCGCGTCAGAATATGAAATGGCACGAGCAGCTGATCTCCCACTTCGCGGAGATCTTCTTCCCGCTGCTGCCGGCGCTGATCAGCGGAGGCTTGATTTTAGGCTTCCGCAACGTCATCGGTGATGTGCCGATGAGCGACGGCAAAACCCTGGCGCAGATCTATCCGGCGCTGAAAACCGTATACGACTTCCTGTGGCTCATTGGCGAAGCGATCTTCTTCTATCTGCCGGTGGGGATTTGCTGGTCCGCGGTGCGCAAGATGGGCGGTACCCCGATTCTGGGTATCGTGCTGGGCGTCACGCTGGTCTCTCCGCAGTTAATGAACGCTTACTTACTTGGTCAGCAGGTCCCGGAGGTGTGGAACTTCGGCCTGTTTACCATCGCCAAAGTGGGCTATCAGGCTCAGGTCATTCCGGCTCTGCTGGCTGGTCTGGCGCTGGGCTTTATTGAAACGCGTCTGAAGCGCATCGTGCCGGATTATCTCTATCTGGTGGTGGTGCCGGTCTGCTCGCTGATTCTGGCCGTGTTCCTGGCGCACGCCTTTATCGGTCCATTTGGCCGCATGATTGGCGACGGCGTGGCCTTCGCGGTCCGTCATCTGATGACCGGCAGCTTTGCGCCGATTGGGGCCGCGCTGTTTGGCTTCCTGTACGCCCCGCTGGTGATCACCGGCGTACATCAGACCACGCTGGCCATTGATATGCAGATGATCCAGAGCCTTGGCGGAACGCCGGTCTGGCCGATTATCGCCCTGTCTAACATCGCACAGGCATCGGCGGTCACGGGCATTATCCTTGTCAGCCGTAAGCATAACGAGCGTGAGATCTCCGTTCCGGCCGCCATCTCCGCTTACCTCGGCGTCACCGAACCGGCCATGTACGGCATCAACCTGAAATACCGCTTCCCGATGCTCTGCGCGATGATCGGTTCCGGTCTGGCAGGCCTGGTGTGTGGTCTGAACGGCGTGATGGCGAACGGGATCGGCGTCGGGGGTCTGCCGGGTATCCTCTCTATCCAGCCCGCTTTCTGGCAGGTGTTTGCCCTGGCGATGGCCATTGCGATCATCGTCCCCATGGCGCTCACCACCGTGGTTTATCAGCGTAAGTTCCGTCAGGGCGCGCTGCAGATTGTTTAACATTATCTTTCGGGGCGCAGTTGCGCCCCTTCGCATTTGCAGGAACGCATTATGAATACCCTTCCTCACTGGTGGCAGAACGGCGTCATCTATCAGATCTACCCAAAGAGTTTTCAGGACACCACCGGCAGCGGCACCGGTGATTTACGCGGCGTGACGCAGCGGCTGGACTACCTCAAAACCCTCGGCATCGATGCCATCTGGCTGACGCCGTTCTATATCTCCCCGCAGGTGGATAACGGCTACGACGTGGCGAACTACACCGCCATCGACCCGGCTTACGGCACGCTGGATGACTTCGACGAGCTGGTTGCTGAAGCGCACGCGCGCGGCATTCGCATCGTGCTGGATATGGTGTTTAACCACACCTCCACGCAGCACGCCTGGTTCCGGGAATCGCTGAACAAAGTCAGTCCGTACCGCCAGTTTTACATCTGGCGCGACGGCACGCCGGAGCAGCTTCCTAACAACTGGCGCTCCAAGTTCGGCGGCAACGCCTGGCGCTGGCACGCCGAGAGCGAGCAGTATTATCTGCACCTGTTTGCCCCGGAGCAGGCGGATCTCAACTGGGAGAACCCGGACGTGCGCGCCGAGCTGAAAAAAGTGTGCGAATTCTGGGCCGACAGGGGCGTGGATGGCCTGCGTCTCGACGTCATTAACCTGATTTCGAAAGATCAGGATTTCCCGAATGACGAAACCGGTGACGGCCGCCGTTTCTACACTGACGGGCCGCGCATCCACGAGTATCTGCAGGAGATGAGCCGCGACGTCTTCACCCCACGTAATTTGATGACGGTGGGCGAGATGTCCTCGACCTCGCTGGAGAACTGCCAGCAATACGCGTCGCTCGACGGCCGTGAGCTGTCGATGACCTTTAACTTCCACCACCTCAAGGTCGATTATCCCGGCGGCGAAAAATGGACGAAGGCGAAGCCGGACTTCGTCGCGCTGAAAACCCTCTTCCGTCACTGGCAGCAGGGGATGCACAACAAAGCCTGGAACGCGCTGTTCTGGTGTAACCACGACCAGCCGCGCATTGTGTCGCGCTTCGGTGACGAAGGAGAATACCGCGTTCACGCCGCGAAGATGCTCGGCATGGTGCTGCACGGCATGCAGGGCACCCCGTATATCTACCAGGGTGAAGAGCTCGGTATGACCAACCCGCATTTCAGCCGCATCACCGATTATCGCGACGTGGAAAGTCTGAATATGTTCGCCGAACTGCGGGCCAACGGTCGCGATCCGGACGAATTACTGGCGATCCTGGCGAGTAAGTCCCGCGACAACGGCCGCACGCCGATGCAGTGGGATGCCTCGCACAACGCGGGGTTCAGCGAGGGCGAGCCGTGGATTGGCGTCTGCGATAACTACGAAACCGTCAATGTCCGCGCGGCGCTGGAGGACCCGGAGTCGGTGTTTTACACCTACCAGTCTCTCATCAGCCTGCGCAAAACCCTGCCGGTGCTGACGTGGGGGGATTATGAGGATCTGCTGCCGGAGCACCCTTCCCTGTGGTGCTATCGCCGCCAGTGGCAGGGGCAGACGCTGATGGTAGTGGCGAACCTGAGCGATAAACCTCATGAATGGACGACTGACCTCCTGAGCGGCGCGTGGCAAACGGTGATAAGCAACTACCCGTCGCCGCAGAAAACGACGCTGCGTCCGTTTGAGGCCGTCTGGTGGCTACAGGCGTAATACCTTCACCGGTCGCATCCGTTGCGCCCGGTGTACTTTACTGTTTTTGTTGAATAATTAATCAGATTTTTCCTTTCCGCATTTACAATCGCTACAGCGCCCGCCGTTTGTACTCTCGTCTTTTTACTTTGTTCTGAATCAAATAAATCGCAAACATGTTTGATGCAAATCACTATATGTAGCACTTAAAATGCACGCCGACCCAACATCTTGTATTAATCGTCTACTATTCCAACAACAAGACGGCGACTCCGCTCTCCGGAATTGTGGATAACAAGGGTCAGAAACGAGGGAAGTGACTGGCCGGTCTCAGGATCTGTCCGGTGAATACTTCTCCGCCTCTGTGGATAACCTGTTTTTAAAAAATGGAGTGATCATGACACCGCATGTGATGAAACGTGATGGCTGTAAAGTGCCGTTTAAATCAGAGCGCATTCAGGAAGCCATTCTGCGTGCAGCTAAAGCAGCGGGAGTCGATGACGCAGATTACTGCGCCACCGTCGCAGACGTCGTTAGCCGCCAGATGAATGAACGCAGCCAGGTCGATATTAACGAGATCCAGACCGCGGTTGAGAACCAGCTGATGGCGGGGCCCTACAAGCAGCTGGCGCGTGCTTACATTGAGTACCGCCACGATCGTGACGTACAGCGTGAGAAGCGCGGCCGCCTGAACCAGGAGATCCGTGGCCTGGTGGAGCAGACCAACTCTGCCCTGCTCAATGAAAACGCCAACAAAGACAGCAAGGTTATCCCTACCCAGCGCGATCTGCTGGCTGGTATCGTGGCGAAACACTATGCCCGTCAGCATCTGCTGCCACGCGACGTAGTGTCGGCGCACGAGCGCGGTGAGATCCACTACCACGATCTCGACTACTCGCCCTTCTTCCCGATGTTCAACTGCATGCTGATCGACCTGAAAGGCATGCTGACCCACGGCTTTAAAATGGGTAATGCCGAGATTGAGCCGCCGAAGTCGATCTCCACAGCGACGGCTGTTACCGCCCAGATCATCGCGCAGGTCGCGAGCCATATTTACGGTGGGACCACCATTAACCGTATCGACGAGGTGCTGGCCCCGTTCGTGACGGCAAGCTTCAACAAACACCGTAAAACGGCCGAAGAGTGGCAAATCCCGGACGCCGACGGCTACGCGCATTCCCGTACCGAGAAAGAGTGCTATGACGCGTTCCAGTCTCTCGAGTATGAGGTGAATACCCTGCATACCGCCAACGGCCAGACGCCGTTTGTGACCTTCGGTTTTGGTCTGGGTACCAGCTGGGAATCGCGTCTTATCCAGCAGTCCATTCTGCGCAACCGTATCTCCGGGCTCGGCAAAAACCGCAAAACCGCCGTATTCCCGAAACTGGTGTTCGCCATCCGTGACGGCCTGAACCACAAATCTGGCGATCCGAACTATGACATCAAACAGCTGGCGCTGGAGTGCGCGAGCAAGCGTATGTACCCGGACATTCTGAACTACGACCAGGTGGTGAAGGTCACCGGTTCATTTAAAACGCCGATGGGCTGCCGCAGCTTCCTCGGCGTGTACGAAGACGAAAACGGTGAGCAGATCCACGACGGGCGCAACAACCTGGGCGTTATCAGTCTGAACCTGCCGCGCATCGCGCTGGAAGCGAAAGGTAACGAAGACGCCTTCTGGACGCTGCTGGACGAACGCCTTCAGCTGGCGCGTAAAGCGCTGATGACACGCATTGCGCGTCTCGAAGGGGTCAAAGCCCGTGTCGCCCCTATTCTCTATATGGAAGGGGCCTGCGGCGTGCGTCTGAAAGCGGACGATGACGTGTCTGAGATCTTCAAAAACGGTCGCGCGTCAATTTCGCTGGGCTATATCGGTATCCACGAGACCATCAATGCGCTGTTTGGCGATACGCATATGTACGACAGCGCCGCGCTGCGTGAGAAAGGCATCGCTATCGTCCAGCGTCTGCGCGACGCGGTGGACCAGTGGAAAGAGGAGACCGGCTATGGGTTTAGCCTCTACAGCACGCCGAGCGAAAACCTGTGCGACCGCTTCTGCCGTCTGGACACCGCCGAGTTTGGCATTGTCGAAGGGGTGACGGATAAAGGGTACTACACCAACAGCTTCCACCTCGACGTGGAGAAAAAGGTGAACCCGTACGACAAGATCGACTTCGAAGCGGCGTATCCACCTATCGCCAGCGGCGGCTTCATCTGCTACGGCGAGTACCCGAACATTCAGCACAACCTGAAGGCGCTGGAAGATGTGTGGGATTATAGCTACCAGCACGTGCCGTATTACGGAACCAACACGCCGATAGACGAGTGCTACGAGTGCGGTTTTACCGGTGAGTTTGAATGTACGAGTAAAGGTTTTACCTGCCCGAAATGTGGCAATCACGATGCGGCTCGCGTCTCCGTGACCCGCCGCGTGTGCGGTTACCTCGGCAGCCCGGACGCGCGTCCGTTTAACGCCGGTAAGCAGGAAGAGGTGAAGCGCCGCGTGAAGCATCTGGGGAATGGGCAGATCGGTTGAGTTCTTTTCACAGCAAGAAAATCAGGAGATCGCAGTATGAATACTTACGAGTTAATCAAAGATGCAATTCTGAATAAAAAGCAAATTACAGCTGTATATGATGGTTACTATCGCGAAATGTGTCCACATGCTTTAGGAACCAAAAATGGGAAACAGCAGGCATTGTTTTTCCAATTTGGTGGAGAAAGCAGTAAAGGAAAAATCGATCCTTCATCTCCTTATAATTGGCGCTGTTTAAGATTGGTGGATCTTGAAAATGTGCAAATTCGTGATGGGAAATGGTATACCGCAGATAATCACAGTAAGGCACAAACTTGTGTCGATCAGATCGACTACGAAGTTAATTTATAAGTGAATTACCACCAATACTACCCCGTCGACATCGTCAACGGTCCCGGTACAAGGTGCACCCTGTTTGTTTCAGGGTGCATTCACGAGTGCCCCGGCTGCTATAACAAAAGCACCTGGCGCCTCAATTCCGGCATGCCGTTTACCGCTGAGATGGCAGACAGGATCATCAACGACCTGAACGACACGCGCATCAAACGCCAGGGGATTTCGCTCTCCGGCGGCGATCCGCTGCATCCGCAAAACGTGCCGGATATTCTGAAGCTGGTAAAACGCATTCGCCGCGAATGTGCGGGAAAAGACATCTGGGTCTGGACGGGATATAAGCTGGATGAACTGAATGCGGCTCAGAGGGAGGTCGTGGACCTCATTAACGTGCTGGTCGACGGCAAATTTGTGCAGGATTTAAAAGACCCGTCGCTTATCTGGCGGGGCAGCAGTAACCAGGTCGTGCATTATCTGCGGTAAACGCTAAAGCCGTTTGTTTGCGTCATGATAAACGGCCGAATGTTCTCTTTTCCCAATGGCAATAACAACGACTATCACTACTTCGTCCTGAACCTGATAGACCAGGCGATAGCCGGACGCTTTAAGTTTTATTTTGTAACAATCAGGCAGGCCGTGTAAACGAGCTGATTCCTTCCTGGGTTTCGCCAGCACCTCGGCAAGTTTTTTCTTAAACTGCGCTTTCACCGTATCACCCAGCTTATGCCACTCCTTTAACGCCCTCGGGTCAAATACCAGTTCATAAGTCATCCAGACTTACCTTAACGCCCTTTTGCGGATTAGCCAGTCGCTCCCGGACCGTCTGTATCAGCGCATCTTCGCTGTCGCTAATCGTGACCGTTTTCACGGGCATGCGCCCTGTTTCAGCAACGTACTGAAACAGTAACCGCACGGCTTCCGTTGGGGTGATGTTGAGTTTTTCCAGCACGGCGTAAGCCTCGTTTTTGAGTTTGTCATCCAGTCGGACGTTAAGCGTGGCCATTATGCCTCCAGTAGAACGGAATATGTAATGCATTATAGCATTACATTCGCATTACATCGAATTCTGGATAACGCCTCTCAAAACCGACTCAAACTCTCCATCGCCACCGCCTTAAACCCGGCAAAATCCCTGCAGCCACAGAGCCGCGACATTGCACGTTCGCGCAGGAAGGTGACGAAGATATCGTAAATCGCCATCGCCTCTTCGTACTCGCTTTTGCTGATGGCGAGCAGGAAGATGACGTGCGCGGTTTCGTCGCCCCACTGAATGCCCTGCGGGGCGAGGACGGTATAGACCACCGTTTTCTGCGCCAGCAGGCCGAGGGAGTGCGGCAGCGCGATGCCGTCCCCGAGCATGGTGCTGACGATGGCCTCACGCTCAACGACCGACTCCAGAAAGGCTTCCCCCACAAAGCCCTCTTCTTCAAGCTGTTCGCACAGCTCCCGGAACAGGGTCTGCTGGTCAACAGGCGTGTTAATAATGCGGAAATGGGCTGCGTCAAAGTATTTATCCAGCATCCACGGGCGGGTGCGGTCCACCAGCACCAGCTTGCCGATCTGCTCCAGCTGGTAATCCGTCGGGAACGGGGCGATCATCACCACCGGTTTCGACTTTTCGCTGACGCGGACGGTGGAAATAACAAAATCTTCGCTGATGGATTCGGTCAGTTCGTACTCGCGCAGGGTTAGGGTGCGCGTCATCTCAATTTGCGGGTATTTGCGCTGCAGCACCGCCTCAATCATGCGCACCATGGCGTTACCGGCGTCACACACCAGCAGCACGCGCGGCTGGCGCTGGTAGCCGATGTTGTAGTGGCGCTCCAGCCCGACGCCGATGTGCAGCACCAGGAAGCCAATCTCGTTTTCGCTGATCACATACGGCGTATATTTGCCCCAGCTCGACACCGCCGCCAGGGTCATATCCCACGCCATCGGGTAGTGCTGCTTGATGTTATCCAGCAGCGGATTCGGGATCATGATTTGATACCGCACGCGGGTGATCATGGTTTTGATGTGCGTGAGCAGATCCGCATGCAGCTGTTCGTCGCTGAGCAGGTTGTAGTTATAGTGGGTGTTAATGTAGCGCAGGATATAGTTAACCAGCGCTTCGTCGTCGTCGGCATTTATGGCGCTGGGCGCAATCTCCTGGATCTGCCGCGCGGCGATGTGAACGCACAGCCAGCTCTCCTCCGAAGGTGAAAGCGCTTTGCCCGCCAGCTGCTGGAGGGTCACGGCGATATCTTTCGCCGCCTCTCGCACGTTCTCTTCCACGTCTTCGGCATGGAATTCCGGTAGCGGGTAACCTTCGCTGATGCGGCGCACCGACACCGCGCAGTACAGGCGCAGGAACAGCTCGCCTTCGTCGGTCAGGCGGATGTGATGATGCGTCAGTGCGTCGTGCAGCACCGGTACCATCTGCTCCGCCACGCCCGCATTCAGCGCAACCTCCGTCACCAGTGGATTCAGGCTGTCCTGCTGGGCCAGCTCCCAGAGCAGATCGGTCAGGCACGCGCGGATCGCCATCTCGCTGCCAAACAGCTTCATCCCGTGGCGAGGACGGGTTTCCAGCGTCAGGTTATAGCGGTGGAACCACTCGCGCACCTCGGCCATGTCGCTCTGCAGCGTGGCGCGGCTGACGAACCACTCGTCCGCCAGATCCTCAAGCTTGAGGGAGAATGCCGAGGTCAGAAAACGCACCACCAGATAATGCACGCGCTCCGGCCCGGTCCGCGGAATGCGCAGCGCGCGCGGGTGGGAGGCCTGCAGCTGCTGATAGCGCTCGGCATCCTCAATTTTGAGCTGGTAGCCGTTGCCCCGGCTCAGAATGAACTGCGCGCCGTGGCCTGCCAGCAGCGCGTTGAGGGCGGTGATATCCGCACGGACGGTTCGCGTGGAGACCGACAGCCGCTGCGCCAGCTCGTCCTGTGGCAGCGTCTCGTTTTGCAACAGATCGAAAAGTTGCGCTAAACGTTGGTTCGGGAATCGCACGTCGTTGTCCTCTTACGGCTTAAGGTGAAATGACCATCTGGGATGGGCTGCCGACCGGGGTATAGTCTGGCTCAACGCTTAGCCTGCCGTCCTGACCGACGCGGAAACGGGTAATGTTGTCGCTACGCTGGTTCATAACGTACAGCCAGCGGCCCTGTTTATCGAGCGTCAGGGTGCGCGGGTAATCGCCTCGCGTCCAGACATCATCCTGATGCGTCAGCGTGCCCTCCGCTGTTACGGTAAAGTGCCCGATGCTGTTATGCAAACGGTTAGCCACATACAGCTGTTTACCATCGGCGCTTAACGCCAGCCCCGCCGCAAAACTGGTGCCTTTGTACCCTTCCGGCAGGGCAGACACCGTTTTGCCCTCTTTCAACGTGCCGTTGGCCTGCACGGCATAGTGGGTGAGCGTCGACGCCTCTTCATTAATCAGCCACAGGGCGTCCCCCTTCGGCGTGAAGACGAAATGGCGCGGTCCGGCCCCTTTTGAGGAGGCGCGAATAAACGGCGGATCGTTTGGCGTCAGCTTGCCGGTTCGCTCGTCCAGGCGGTACTGGTAGATGCGATCTAACCCCAGATCGGTGGAAAACACGTATTTCCCGCTGGGATCGGCGGCGATCATGTGCGCATGAGGTCCGTTGTGATCGCTGATGGCAAAGCTGCCTTCAGCGGCCGCTTCCGGTTTTGCCGCGCCCGGTTCGCCCTGATCCTGATGGGTGTCCGTGGCATCCCCCAGGCTGCCGTCTGCCTTAACCGGCAGAACGGCAATCGACCCGCTGACGTAGTTGGCCACCAGCAGATGCTGGCCATTTGGCGTCAGCGAAAGATAAACCGGCCCGGCCCCGCCGGACGCCACCTGATTGAGCTCGCTCAGCTCACCCTTATCGCCGATGCGCAGCGCCTGCACCACGCCCTGCTCCACTTCGCTTGCCAGATAGAGCGTTTTGCCGTCGGGCGAGACGGTCAGCTGCGCGGCGTTCGGCAGTTTGCTCACCAGCGTTTTATTGCCGAGCGCGCCGGTTGGCGGGTCAACGGTAAAGCGGTACAGCCCTTCCCCGTTAGGGTTATAGGTACCCACCCAGGCGTACTGCGTCTGGGCGACAGCGGCGCTGGCAAGTAAAGAGAGTGAAGCGACAAGCAGGTTACGGGTGTGCATGGTGGCTCCTGTTGAAGGTATTACTTAACGAGTTTCTTCGTCATTTCAAGCAACGTACGCACATCTTCCGGACGCGTATCGCCGCTGGCTTTGTCGATAATCGAGCTGTAGATATGCGGGATGATTTTGCTCACGCCTGCGTCCAGGGCGATCTGCAGGATCTCCTCAAAATTCTCCAGATCGATTCCCCCGGTCGGCTCCAGCCAGAAGTCGTGACGGGCGCAGGCTACTGCTACAGCCTGATATTCGTCACGGCACTTGAGGCCGCCCATCGGGAAGTATTTGATTGAGCTGCCGCCAAAATCTTTCAGCAGGGCAATCGCGGTTTCCACCGGCACAATGCCGTCCATAGCTGCGCTGCTCAGCGGGCCGGTGGAGATTTTCACCATGCCGACAGTGCCGGTCGGTGAGACCAGACCGTTGACTACGGAGTCGTTCTGTCCCAGCAGCGCGCGGCTGGTGGCGACGCCGGTAAAGACCTGATTGACGTGCTGCGGTTGCACCTGGCGGGCGATTTCGCTCACCATCGCCGACTGGTTCGGGTCGCCTGCGCCAAGTCCTACCGAGAGCGCGTTGTCAATCAGCACCGCGTACTCACGCATATCAGCGACCGCGCTGGCTACGTCCGGATAATTTTTGGAGAGCACGCCCACCAGCACATGACCTTCCGCCGCCTCGTAAATGGCGCTGGCGTTAGCCTTCGAACCTGCCAGCACGTTCAGACAGACGCGGTCACGGTAAAAATTGGGGGTCAGTTTCATGCCTTATTCTCCTGTCCTAACACTTCACTAATGCGACGGTACACAATGTTCAACTGGTCAGCATTCACACTGCGCACGTCCGCTTCGATGATCCCTTCGTTGGCCTTGTAGCCACGGAAGTAAATGGCGTATTCGCCCTGCTTCAGAGCATTCACCAGCTCGCCGGTGCCGATGCCGGTAATGGCTTCGTCGAACTTAATCTCGGTGCGCGCGATATCGCGACCCGCGCTGTCCCAGACCACGCGCGCCGTGACGCCGGTGAGGGTGTTGAGTGCGTCGATAAACGGCGTCATCTTCGCCACCATTTCCGCACCGCTCTCTTTGGTCGCCGTCAGGTAGTGTTCGATGGCGCAGGTCAGGCCGAGGATCCCCTCTTTGCCGACCTTCATCGCGCGGCCAATGCCCGCCGTCTGGCGCTTCACCCACTCGACGTAGCGGGTCTTGCCGATCACCAGCCCGCTGGTAGGCCCTTCAATCGCCTTCGCGCCGCTGTAGATCACCAGATCGGCCCCGGATCGGTAGTAGGTATGCAGATCTTCTTCCGCTGCCGCGTCGACGATCAGCGGAAGATCGTGTTTACGCGCCACCACCGCTGCCTGCTCAACGCTGAGCATGCTTTTCTGCACGCAGTGGTGCGATTTGATGTACAGGATCGCCGCGGTGCGTGGGGTGATTGCCGCCGCCAGCTGATCGGCGGAACATTCGTTGGCATAGCCCGCTTCCACCACCCTGCCGCCGCCCAGCGCCACCATGGTGCCCACCGGTGCGCCGAAGTTAACGTTGTGCCCTTTCGGCAGGACGATCTCGTTGTTCTCAACGGGCGTCACGTGCAGGTTTTCCAGCAGCCAGTCACTGTCTTTCACCAGCACCGCCGCCACCGACTGGGCAATGCCCGCCGAGGCGCAGGAGACCACCGTCGCCCCTTCAACGTCCAGCAGCTTCGCGATGTATTCCCCGGTTTTGTTAACCAGATCCTTCATCTCGAAATAGTGATTCATGCCGTCCATCGCCGCCTGAACCACTTCCGGGCGCGGCGTGGAGACGCCCAGCGCCGTCATGCGGCCGGAGGTGTTGATAACCTGCTTTAAGTTGTATTTCTCATAAATCGAAGGCATGTTCCGTGCTCCCTTGTTCGGTCATGTAGCCCTTGCCCGCGCGGATCGCGGCAAGCGGCACCAGAATGTGTTCAGCCTGCAGGCTGTCGTTTTCGGCATCCGTCAGCACCGTCGGCTGACGTTTAACGGTGAACAGCGTCAGGTCGGCGTCAAGGCCGGGCTGAATGCGCCCTTTGCGCGCCAGTCGCAGGCCATCAGCCGCGTTCGCGGTCACGCAGTCAATCACCTGCGGCAATGACATGCCGATGGCAAGGAATTTAGACATCACGCTCGCCAGCGACCCGACCGGGCCATTGATGCGATTGCGGCAGTAGATATCCGAGCTGATGGTGTGGGGCAGAATGCCCATCGCGATGGCGCGTTTTGCCACCTCAAAGCTGAAGCTCGCCGTACCGTGGCCAACGTCCAGCCGTACGCCGCACTTCAGCGCAGACGTAATGGACGCACGCAGCTCGCCGGAAGGCGTCAGAATGCGGTTGGGTTTGCCGTTATAGCAGTGGGTGATGATGTCGCCCGAGCTCAGCAATTCGGCGATTTCGTCGAGGTTTGGCGGGTTGTTGCCGATGTGCACCATCAGCGGCAGGTCGCCGTTCTCTTTCTGGATGGCTTTCGCGCGCGCAAGCGGCGTAATACCGTTGTCACCGACCACGCTGCTGCTCATGCGCGCTTTCAGGCCGACGATAAAATCAGGGTGGCGTTTTACCGCCTGCCTTACCGCACCGGCGTCGATGTTCGCCATATTAGCCAGCTCATTCTGGGCAATCAGCCCTACGCGGGAGATGTTCAGCAGCGCGAACACCTCGGTGGTGGCTTTGCGGGTAATTTCATAGAAATCGTCCACGTCGTCTGCCCCGGTACTGCCCGCATCCACCACGCTGGTGACGCCGGTGGCAATCCCGACGCTGTCCGGTTCGTCGTGGTAAATCGGGGAGTTCGGGTAGCAGTGAACGTGCGAGTCGATCCAGCCTGCGCTGACGAACACGTCACCGTTCAGCTCAACCGTCTTATGTGCGGGAGCATCAATCTCGCCCAGCGCCGCGATCGAACCGTCCTGAATGGCGATATCGGTCAGGGTATCGTCGGCAAGGCGCGCGCGGCGCAGGAGTAAATCAAACATGGGGTTCTCCTGATAAGGCGGGCGCCAGCGCGCCCGCAGGTATTAAAGGGCGACCGGGAACAGCCAGCCTAAAATCATTGCACCCAGAATGGCGCCACCGGTAATGGGCTTCTGCCAGATGTAGAACAGCAGCGCGCCCAGCAGGGAGCCCACGCCAATCGGGATGGAGGCAGTCATGGCGCTGAGGATAATCAACGGCCCCAGGAAGCGGCCGGAGGCGTTACCTGCGCCCATCATGACGTCTGCGCCGTAAGTGGAGTTGCTCTGGTTGATGGTGAACTTACGCGCCAGGATGATGACGTAGCCAATCGCCAGACCAATCACCAGGCCGGTGATCAGCGCGGCAATAAAGTTGGTCACCGGGAACATGATGCCCGCCCCCAGCAGCAGTGCCGGAACCCCCAGCCCCACGCCGGTCTGGATGGCGCCGCCGATGTCGAGAATACCGACCAGCGACCCTTCGATAATACGGGCGAACAGGAAGCTCGCGCCAAACGCCGCCACCGCGCCGTAGACGCCGGTATCAATCCCGGCTTTCAGCATCGCCACGAAAGCCACTTCGTTAAACGCGCCGATGCCATAGAGGTAGTACATGTGCGTCCCGGCGAACACACCGGAGGAGAGCAGGCCAACGAAGATCGGGAACGACCAGTCGGCATACCAAAAACCTTTATTCTGTTCCATTGCAGGCTCCTGTTATTTACCGCTGAGCGAGTTGTGGATCATGTCGAGCCAGTTCGGCACGGTCAGATGGAAGGATTCGATCATCTTCATGTCGAAGCCGCGGAAGAAGCCGCTCAGCACGAAGAGCAGGACGATCGCCGCCATCATCACTTTGGTGACGTGGTTCCAGCCGCTCTCTTCCACGCCTTTACCGATCAGGATCCCCAGTACCAGGCCCGGTACGGCGTTGCCCATAATCAGCTGCGCTGCGCCGCCGAAGATGGTGGCCCAGAAGCCCGATTTTTTACCTGCGTCGATGGCCGCCAGCCAGAAAATCACCGGCATCACGGTGTTGACCAGCAGGTTCGCCGCCGGTACCAGCACCTTCACGGCAGTGACCTGCAGTGCGGCAGGGACCGAGGAGGCGGTCAGGTTCAGGAAGGTCACGACGACCATGCCGATCACGCCGCAGGCAATCGCCATTTTGCGCGGGTCGTGCAGCGTTTCGCCGACGTTGCGGTTTTTGATCATCAGTGCAGCCGCACCCCAGTTCGGGATGATGCGGTGGTCAACGTCCTGTGTGAAAGCCCCTGCGGCCACGGAAGAGGCCCAGGCGTTAAAGAAGAAACCTAACCCAAAGGAGAAGTGAGACGCCGGATCCCCTTCGCAGGAGTTCAGCTCCCCCAACGTACGAAACGCGCCCATCCCCTGTGTGGTAGGCGCATGAAACATGCGTGCAGCACCGGCTCCGACACCGACGCCTACCAGGCCGCCGATGATGAGCGATTTTATTAATATAATTAAGAACATCAGTCTGCCCTTTTATGAATAATCAGCGTTGCGTGACGAAATCCACCTGGTCAAGATTGATGGCGGTCACGTTGACGGTCACATCCAGCTCCACGCTGTAGGTGCGTCTTTCCCGGCGCAGAAAGAAGAACAGAAAGGCTTCTTTTCGCACCGCTTCTTGCGCCTGAACGACCTGCACATCCTGTGGCTCAATACGCAGTAAGATATGCGGTGAGGCTTTCATCACCGCGGCCTGAACGTGGTTGAGCGCGTCGGCAAAGGCGCGCGCTTTGGCGTCGCCTTTCCCCTTCACTCTCACCGTGGTTGTGAACTGTTCTTTCATGCTTATGCGCCGTATTTTTTCTGCCACGCCTGCACCAGACGCTCGCCCAGCTCTTCTTTATCCATAAAGCCAAAGCCCAGCACGTTGCAGCCTTCGTTGATGGCAGTCACACCTTCATCCACGGAACGCATACCGTATTTGGCTTTGTAGCCATATTTGGTCTGGGCGGTGATGGCGCCCGCGCCGCCGCTACCGCAGAAGGAGATACCGAAGGTGGCGTTTTCCGCTTTCATCACGTCACCCAGCTTCATATCCGCGGCCATGCCCGGCACAACCACTGCGCGTCCACCGGCTTTTTCCACACCAGCGGCCACTTTCTGACCTTTACCCAGGCGATCGCCAATCACGACTGTAATCTGTTCCATGTGTTGCTCCTTAAAGGTTGTCTTTCGCGACTTCAAAGTGAACGGAGAGCAGCCAGGCCTCTTCATCAGGAAGGTTGCCAAACTGCGCCACCACTTCACGTGCCAGCCGCATTGAATCCGGTGAAATTTCGTCGAACAGCTCCGCTTCAACCTCCGGCAGCGGCTCGCCGGTCACGGACCGGTGCGCCATCGCACGAACGTGGGAGGTGAGCATCTGCTCCTGTACCGCATTGGGGATGATGTTGTGCCGGGCCAGCAGGGCATAAACCTGCTGCAGCATCGTGTTCGCAAGCTGCTCTGTTTGCACTGCCTGTTCCCCAACGTCGTTCATTACCGCTCCGTTACTCACTGGTCTTACCCCGTTAATGGCTCTGTAAGTAAACTAACGGCGGGGGGAAAGGGTTTGTAGCGAGTTGTTTTCCACTTCGAAGTGGAAAGGCGGGCCGCAGCAGTGATCTGTGCCACATAAATTCGCTGAATCTGGATAAACCACTGTATTTACGTGATGAATATCACGCTATTACGCGGCAAGAAACAGGTCAGCGAAGTGGAAAAGATTACGAGTCGGCTCGTAGAAATGTGACGTGGATAAGGTTTTCTTATGGGGATTCGCTAGAGTGGCGACGGGTGCTTGAGACTGACCGTCTCAGGCAAGGGACGGAAAGTGGAAAGCCCCTACCTGAATTTAAATCAGGACGGGGCTGTAAACGACACGTCTAGCCACGTGATGTTTGCTACCTCGCCCGCTTTACAGCAAGGAGGCATCCATGAAACGCCAATCCCCAATTATCCGGGTTTTGATGATTGTTGCTTTGACAATAATCATCTTAACGCTGGTGACGAGGAAAACACTGTGCGAGATCCGTTTTCGAAACGGCTCGCTTGAAGTGATAGCGAGGATGGATTGTCGCTCCGGCAAGTAGGGAGCAAAGATGTGGAGGCGCGCAGTGCGCCTCCGCATACGGGGAAGGACGTACAGCTCAGGCACCCAATTAACGGTACTTTTTATGATACGTGTTGCGCGTCGTCACAAACTGCTCGGCCGCGGCCTGGGCTTCTTTCACTTTGCCTTCGTTGGCGAGCTTCAGCGCACCGTCGATTTGCCCTACCAGCACGTCAAAGCCGTGACGGTAGTCTTTCATCTCGGCACTGTCTGCCGCTTTGTTTTCAAGCTTAGGCGGTGTTGCTTTCTGGGCATCCAGCGCCGCTTCACGCATTTTGGTCAGCGCGTCTTTCATTTCCGCCGCATTGTCCGTTTTCTGCACCACCTTCAGGTTTTGCCCGAGGATGCCCATGTCGTCTTCAAGATCGGCAGCAAACGCAGAAGAGCCAAGAACCAGCGTTGAAGCCGCGACGATCGCTAACAGATGTTTACGCATTGCTCACTTCCTTTTTTATTATTAACAAAACGCTATCTCTATTGTCCGGCGATTTTCATTTCCGGGAGTAATACAGAACCACACTGTATATTGCTGCGTGTTTCAATATCGTTACCGACCGTAACGATATTGCGCCACATGTCCTTCAGGTTGCCGGCAATGGTAATTTCGCTCACCGGATACTGGATTTCGCCATTTTCAACCCAGAAGCCCGCCGCACCACGAGAGTAATCCCCGGTGATGCCGCTCACGCCCTGGCCCATCAGCTCTGTGACGACCAGCCCGGTGCCCATCTCTTTCAGCATCTGCTCGAAGCTCAGGCCCTGTCCGGCGATGCGCCAGTTATGGATACCGCCTGCGTGCCCGGTGCTTTTCAGCCCCAGCTTGCGCGCGGAGTAGTTGGTCAGCAGCCACTGGGTCAGCACGCCGTCTTTGACGATATCACGACGTTCGGTACGCACCCCTTCGCTGTCGAACGGTGTGGAGGCGAGTCCTTTCAGCAGGTGCGGATGCTCTTCGATGGTCAGCCAGTCCGGCAGGATCTGCTTGCCCAGCGAGTCGAGCAGGAAGGTCGATTTACGGTACACGGAGCCGCCCGCGATAGCGCCCACCAGATGACCAAACAGTCCGGTCGCCACTTCATTGGCAAAAATGACCGGGGCCTTCATGGTGGAGAGTTTACGCGGTGACAGGCGCGACAGCGTGCGTTCGGCGCACTCTTTACCGACCCACTCCGGAGATTGTAAATCCCCCAGCGCGCGGCCAATGGTGTAGGCGTAGTCGCGCTCCATGTCGCCGTTCTCTTCGGCGATCACGCAGCTGGAGAGCGAATGACGGGTGGAGCAGTAGCCCTGCAGCATGCCGTGGCTGTTGCCGAACACTTTGATGCCGTAATGGCTGTTGAAGCTGCCGCCTTCGGTATTGGTAATACGTTTATCGGCCTGCAGGGAAGCCTGCTCAGCGCGGGCTGCCAGTTCAATGGCTTCGTCCGGGGTGACGTCCGCCGGGTGGAAAAGGTCGAGATCCGGGGCATCAAAGGCCAGCAGCTCTTTATCCGCCACGCCAGCGTAAGGGTCTGGCGAGGTATAACGGGCGATATCCAGCGCCGCCTGCACCGTACGGGCAATGGCATCCGGGCTGAGGTCGGTCGAGGAGGCACTGCCTTTGCGATTCTGGTGATACACCGTGATCCCAAGCGCGCCATCGCTGTTGAATTCTACATTTTCCACTTCGCCATAGCGGGTACTCACGCTAATACCGGTGGTTTTGCTGACCGCCACTTCGGCGCCATCTGATTTACCTGAAGCGAGCGTCAGCGCGGTGGAGACGGCTTCTTCCAGAATCTTACGCTGCGCTTCAACTTGTGAGGTTACTTTCATCGCAAATGCCATACTGTAAGAGAGAGTTAACTGAAGTCTAACAGAGAACCGTTTTTCAGTGCGCGTCTTAACTGGTAACATTAGCCTCTTTTTTTAAGGAGCCTGACATGACTAAGCAGCCCGAAGACTGGCTCGACGACGTTCCCGGTGATGACATCGAAGACGAAGATGATGAGATCATCTGGGTCAGTAAAAGTGAAATTAAACGCGACGCCGAAGAGTTAAAACAGCTTGGCGCAGAAATGGTGGAACTGGGTAAAAACGCGCTGGACAAGATCCCGCTCGACCAGGATCTGCGTGATGCCATTGAACTGGCACAGAAAATCAAAAAAGAAGGCCGTCGTCGCCAGCTTCAGCTTATCGGTAAAATGCTGCGTCAGCGCGACGTTGATCCGATCCGCCAGGCGCTGGACAAGCTGAAAAACCGCCATAACCAGCAGGTTGCGCTGTTCCATAAGCTGGAGCAGATCCGCGATCGTCTGATTGAACAGGGTGATGACGCCGTACCGGAAGTCCTGAACCTGTGGCCGGATGCCGACCGCCAGCAGCTGCGTTCATTGATCCGTAACGCGAAGAAAGAGAAAGAAGGGAATAAGCCGCCGAAGTCTGCGCGCCTGATTTTCCAGTATCTGCGTGAGCTGTCTGAGAACGAAGAGTAATCCGTGCGTTTTGCGCCGGATGGCGGCGTAAACGCCTTATCCGGCCTACAAGGTCGTGCAAAATCCAGGCCCGGTAAGCGCAAGCGCCACCGGGCTTTTTTTTACACGTCGGCGGCCACTTCCGCTTTTTTCGCCAGACCGTCCAGCAGCTTCTGATGGATCCCACCAAAACCGCCGTTACTCATCACCAGAATATGGTCGCCCGGCTGGGCCGCTTTCACCACCATCTCCGCCAGCGTATCCACATCCGCGCTCCAGTGCGCCGGCTGGATGCAGGCATCGGCCACTTCCGCCACCTGCCACGGAATATGCTGCGGCTGCAGCAGGAAGACCTCATCGGCACGCCCTAAAGAGGGCGCGAGATCGTCTTTGCAGATCCCCATCTTCATGGTGTTCGAACGCGGTTCCAGCACCGCCAGAATGCGCGCGGTACCGCCGACTTTGCCGCGCAGGGCCGCAAGCGTCGCCAGAATCGCCGTTGGATGGTGTGCGAAATCGTCATACACCGTGACGCCGTGGGCTTCACCGCGCAGCTCCAGACGGCGACGGGCATTGATAAACGAGCCCAGTGCATTCGCCGCATCCGCAGGCTGAACGCCCACATGGCGTGCGGCCGCGATCGCCATCAGGCCGTTGTGCATGTTGTGTTCACCCACCAGGCCCCACTTCACCTCACCCACTTTTTCACCGTCGAGCAGCACTTCCCACTCCGAGGCATCCGCGTTGAGTTTCTTCGCCTGCCAGTGGCCCTGCTCGCCCACCAGCTCCTGCTCGCTCCAGCAGCCCATTGCCAGGGTCTGTTTCAGGTTGATGTCGTTTTCCGGCAGGATGATACGGCCCTGGCCCGGCACGATGCGCACCAGATGATGGAACTGCTTCTGAATGGCTTTCAGATCGTCAAAGATATCCGCATGGTCGAACTCAAGATTATTGAGGATCAGCGTCCGCGGGCAGTAATGGACGAATTTGGAACGTTTGTCGAAGAAGGCGCAGTCATACTCGTCGGCTTCGATAACAAAGAACGGGCTGTCCCCCAGGCGCGCAGAGACGTCGAAATTACCCGGAACGCCGCCAATCACGAAGCCCGGTTTATAGCCACAGGCTTCAAGGATCCACGTCGCCATCCCGGCGGTGGTGGTTTTGCCGTGGGTCCCGGCAACGGCAACCACCCAGCGGTCACGCAGCACGAAATCATGCAGCCACTGCGGGCCGGACATGAACGGAATATTGCGTTCCAGTACCGCCTCAACGCACGGATTGCCGCGGGTCATGGCGTTGCCAATGATGACCAGGTCCGGCTCGGGATCCAGCTGGCTGGCATCGTAGCCCTGAATCAACGCGATGCCCTGTTTCTCCAGAAGCGTGCTCATTGGCGGATACACATTGGCGTCCGAACCTGTCACTTCATGGCCCAGCGAGCGCGCCAGCATTGCCAGTCCGCCCATGAAAGTGCCACAAATCCCCAATATATGAATGCGCATACGTCACTATCCTTCTTCAATGTGGCGCACATTTTACTCACATGTTAGCGGCTGTGAAACGCATTTCAGGAAAATCCGTATCCTGCTGGCGCGATTCACCTCTGCGCTACTATTTGAATCTTTGTTAAGATTGTTGGGCTTTAGTCGTTTTAGTGAACATACAATCGCTTTACTCACAAAGATGCAGGGAAAGTGTTATGAAAACGTTAGGTGAATTTATTGTCGAAAAGCAGCACGAGTTCTCTCATGCTACCGGTGAACTCACTGCTTTGCTGTCGGCAATAAAGCTGGGCGCTAAGATCATCCACCGTGATATCAACAAGGCCGGTCTGGTCGATATCCTGGGTGCCAGCGGTGCCGAGAACGTTCAGGGCGAGGTTCAGCAGAAACTCGATCTGTTCGCAAATGAAAAACTGAAAGCTGCACTGCGCGCGCGCGACATCGTTGCGGGTATCGCCTCCGAAGAAGAAGATGAAATTGTTGTTTTCGAAGGGTGTGAACACGCGAAATACGTTGTTCTGATGGATCCGCTCGACGGCTCCTCCAACATCGATGTTAACGTTTCTGTCGGTACCATTTTCTCCATCTACCGCCGCGTCACGCCTGTTGGCACGCCGGTGACCGAAGAAGATTTCCTGCAGCCGGGCAATAAGCAGGTTGCTGCCGGTTACGTCGTGTATGGATCCTCCACCATGCTGGTGTATACCACCGGGTGCGGGGTTCACGCCTTTACGTACGATCCTTCCCTGGGCGTCTTCTGCCTGTGTCAGGAACGTATGCGCTTCCCGGAAAAGGGCAGTACCTACTCCATCAACGAAGGAAACTACATCAAGTTCCCGAACGGTGTGAAGAAGTACATCAAATTCTGCCAGGAAGAAGATAAAGCGACGCAGCGCCCGTACACATCCCGCTATATTGGCTCTCTGGTTGCGGACTTCCACCGTAACCTGCTGAAAGGCGGTATCTACCTCTATCCAAGCACCGCAAGCCACCCGGACGGGAAACTGCGTCTGCTGTATGAATGCAACCCGATGGCGTTCCTGGCCGAACAGGCGGGCGGCAAGGCGAGCGACGGTAAAGAGCGTATTCTGGATATCGTGCCGGAAAGCCTGCACCAGCGTCGTTCATTCTTCGTCGGCAACAACCACATGGTTGAAGACGTTGAACGTTTTATCCGTGAGTATCCGGACGCGTAATACCTTCCTTCAGGGGAGCCCGTCTGGCTCCCCTGTTCATTTATATATTTTACCGTATAAGTGTTTATAAAAAACACGCTTTAATCCTGAGCACTGCTCCTGCATTATTTCCATAACAGTTTGACAGATATTTCGTGGAGCAGAATCGCAATGAAAAATTATTCTCGTGCTAATACCGGTATTGATTTAAATCTTATCCCTGTTTTTATTGAGATCGTCCGCTGCGGCAGCATGGCAAAGGCGGCAGTGCGTCTCGACATGTCCCGCCCCGCGGTGAGTCTGGCCCTGAAACGTTTTAATCAACTGTTTGATGAGCCGCTGTTTTTCCGCAAAGGTTTATATCTCGAGCCGACGGAAAAAGCATTAGCTCTAACCAGCTCGCTGGAAATATTAATGGGCGATATTCACGATAATATCGCAGCAGTCAATTCTGCAAAAAATAAAACCCCGACACAAAACGTACCGGGGCTGGGCAATATTATGCCGCGTTCTGAGTCGTCACTTTGAATGAGGACATGGCGTCCATCAGCTGACGCGACTGCTCCTCAAGGGAGCGGGTCGCGGCGGAGGATTGCTGCACCAGCGCCGCATTCTGTTGCGCGGTTTCGTCCATCTGATTCACCGCAATATTCACCTGCTCAATGCCGCGGCTCTGCTCCTGGGACGCGGTGGCAATTTCGCGCATCAGTTTCGTCATGCGCAGCACTTCGGTTGCGATCTCATCCATTGTTTCGCCTGCCTGCTGAGCCAGCTCGCTGCCCTCGTTAACGTGGGTCTGCGAATCACTGATAAGTGAGCGGATCTCTTTCGCCGCGTCGGCGCTGCGGCTGGCAAGGTTTCGCACTTCGCCCGCGACGACGGCAAACCCGCGTCCCTGCTCGCCCGCGCGCGCCGCTTCCACGGAGGCGTTAAGCGCCAGAATATTGGTCTGGAAGGCAATGCCGTCAATCACGCTCAGAATGTCGGCGATACGCGCCGAGCTGCCGGAGATATCCCGCATTTTCTCAATCACATAGCAGACCATTTCGCTGCCATGATCCGCAGTATCAGACACCGATTTCGCCAGCTGGTGCGCCTGCTCGGCGTTATCGGCGTTGAGTTTCACCGTGGCGGTGATCTCTTCCATGCTGGCGGCCGTCTGTTCCAGCGACGTGGCGGTGGATTCAGTGCGCTCGGCCAAATCCCGGTTCCCTGCCGTCAGTTCGCGGCTGCCGGTGTCAATTTGCGCGCTGGCATCACGTACCCGCAGCACCGAGTTCATCAGCGACTGACGCATCTCCTCTATGGCGGCATTGAGACGGTTAAATTCCTGGCTCGCGGGCGCATTTAGCGTATGGGTTAAATCACCCGCCGCCACGTTCTCCAGCTGAGCGATTGACGCCGAGAGCGGCTTGAGCAGCATATGGCGCAACACCAGCCAGGCCAGCACGATAATGCCTGCCGTCAGCAGCGCTGCGACGATAATCAGGATCAGTACGCGGGTTTTACTCGCCTGCACGGCACTGACTTCTGCCTGGCCTCGCGCTTCACTCCATTTCTGAAACGCCTGCATAGCGTTATCAAACTGCTTCGCCACCGGGATCAGGGCGTTTTCCAGCAGATCGTAGTAATTGTCAGCGCTCTGGTCATTCAGGGCTTTCAGCATCGGGTTGATCCCCTGCTGGTTATACGCCGCCAGCGTGGTCGCCACGTTATTGAGAAGCTGTTGCCCCTGCTCGTCAGCCACGCCGCCGTCGATCACGCCTTTCAGCGTTTTCTGGGCCAGGGCGACTTCCTGATTGATATTTTTTACCGCTCTGGAGGCATCGTCCAGCATACCGATTTCCATCATCCGGACGGCCTGGCCCGCTTCATTGCGCGCACGCAGGATCAGCGTATAGCCAGAATTAAGCTGCACCATCTGCTCACCCTGAAGGTGGTTGATACGCTGCAGTGAAGAAGAACTCTGTGTGAGGGCATAAATGCCAATGCCGCTGACAATCAGCAGCAGAAGGGTCATAACGGCCAGTAAAGAGAGCAAGCCGGTACGAATCGATAGCGTTTTAAGCATGATATTATTTCCGGTAGCGAGATATTTCTGGGCATAAAAAAAGAGTATCGGCCGCTACCGGAAAATGTTTAGACTTTAAGCAAATTCAGCATGTTATCGCTCTGTTACCGACGTGTTTACGCGGGTAACAGGTGAGCTTTGGCGGTTCTCCCAGAGCACCGTCAGACCGCGCTGCAGGGCAATAAAGATAAACAGCAATATGCCGATGGCGATCTTCGTCCACCAGGAGCTGAGCGTACCGTCAAAGTTGATATAGGTCTGGATCAGCCCCTGGATGGCCACGCCGAACAGCGTTCCCAGCACCGTTCCCACTCCACCGCTGAGCAGTGTGCCGCCGATGACCACCGAGGCAATGGCATCCAGCTCGACGCCCACCCCTGCCAACGCGTAGCCCGCCTGGGTATAAACCGAGAAGACAATGCCTGCCAGCGTCGCCAGCCCGGTCGAGAGCATATAGATGCGAATGGTGGTGCTGCGGGTGGAGATCCCCATCAGGTTTGCCGAGGTGGCGTTACCGCCAATGGCGTAAACCTGGTTGCCAAACCGGGTACGGTGGGCAAGGAAGATGCCAATGACCACCACGCCCAGCATCAGAAGCCCCATCGCGCTCAGACGACCGCCGCCGGGGATTTTCCACGCCAGGCTTGAGAGCGTGTCGTACACCGGATGGTTAATCGGAATTGACTCTTCCGACACCAGATAGCTCACCCCGCGCAGGAAGAACATGCCCGCGAGGGTAATGATAAAGGCCGGGATCTTTAACGCGTCGATCAACAGCCCCATAAAGGCACCAAACGCGCAGCCCATCACCAGCACCAGCGGGAAGGCCACCAGAGGAGAGATCCCCCAGAAACCGATCGCCTTCGCGAGGAACACGCCGGTGAAAGCGATCACCGAGCCGACGGAGAGATCGATCCCACCGGAGAGGATCACAAACGTCATGCCGACGGCGATAATCCCTAAAAAGGCGTTATCGGTCAGGATGTTGCAAATCACGCGCGTCGAGGCAAAACCCGGGAACTGGGTCAGGCAGTAGAGATACCCCAGCACAAATACGCCCAGGGTGATCATTAACGGTAAATTACGTTTTATCATGGCCACGGATCCCCTTAATGATGCTGACAAAGCGCGGTGACTGGACGATCAGCACGCAGAGCACGACCACCGCTTTTACCACCTGGTTGAGTTCCGGCTGGAAACCGGAGAGCAGGATGCCGGTGTTCATCCCCTGAATGATCAGCGCGCCAATCACCGAGAGCAGCAGGTTAAAGCGCCCGCCCATCAGCGACCCGCCGCCGATCACCACTGCCAGGATCGCATCCAGCTCCAGCCAGAGTCCGGCGTTGTTGGCATCGGCCCCGCGAATATCTGCCGCGACGATAACCCCGGCGATGGCGGCGCACACACCGCTAAGCACGTAGGTCAGCATCACCATCAGACGCGTATTGACCCCGGCGTTGCGTGCCGCGCGAATATTGATCCCGACGGCTTCAATGAACATCCCCAGCGCCGTTTTGCGGGTGAAGAGCCAGAACACCACCAGCGTGACCAGAGCAATGATCACCGGCGTGGGGAAGAACAGCAGCTTGCCGCTGCCGAGCCACGCCAGGTTCGGCGAGTTGAAGGTGACAATCTGTCCGGAAGTAATGAGCTGTGCCACACCGCGCCCGGCGACCATCAAAATGAGCGTGGCGACAAAGGGCTGAATCTTCAGCACCGCCACCAGAATGCCGTTCCATAATCCTGCCAGCACGCCGGTGCCTAATGCCGCCAACAGGACGACCGGCAGGCTGTGCCCGGCCACGGTCATCGAGGCTGCCGTGGCCCCGGCGATGGCCATCACCGCGCCGACGGAGAGATCGATCCCGCCGGTGGCAATGACCAGCGTCATCCCGATGGCCAGCAGCGCCACGGGCGCAGCCCGGTTCAGGATGTCTATCGGGCTGCCAAACAGGCGACCATCCTGAACAATAATCTGGAAGAAATGCGGTGCGACAAGGCTATCAACCAGCAGTACCACCAGCAGCGCCGCGATTTGTGGCGTGCCGGTTGGCCAGTTGAAGCGGCGCTTTGTTTCGCCAGTTTGCGAAAGCGAACGGGACATCACGATTCACTCCTTATGCCGCAATGGCATTCATGATCGCCGGAACGGACAGCTTATCCAGCGGGATCTCTGCCACCTGTTTGCGATCGCGCATGATAATGACGCGATCGGCATAGCCCACCAGCTCTTCCAGTTCAGACGAAATGACCAGCAGCGCCAGGCCGTCCGCACACAGCGTTTCGATAAGGCGGATAATTTCGGCGTGCGCCCCCACGTCAATGCCGCGGGTCGGTTCATCGAGGATCAGGAACTGCGGTTTGGTCAGCAGCCAGCGTGACAGCAGTACTTTTTGCTGGTTGCCGCCGGAGAGAAACTCAATGGGCTGTTCCGCGCTCGGGGTGCGGATGCCGAGCTGGCGGATAAAGCGCTCCGCAATCGCGTTCTGCTCTTTGCGGGGGATTGGCCGCAGCCAGCCGCGCTGCGCCTGCAGGGCCAGAATGATATTTTCACGCACCGAGGCCGCGGCAATGATGCCATCTGTTTTCCGGTCTTCCGGGCAGAAACCAACGCCAAGACAGGAGGCCTGATGCGGCGATCGCAGGGTTTGCGGTTTACCCTTGATCAGCGCAGTGCCGCTGTCAGCAGGTTTGATCCCGAAGATCACTTCGGCGGTTTCGGTGCGTCCGGAGCCCAGCAGGCCCGCCAGGCCGACAATTTCGCCCGGGCGGACTTCCAGGTTAAACGGCGAGATCACCCCTTTTTTGCCATAATCGCTGAACGCGGCGACCGGTTTTTCGCTCAGCAGCGTGCGGCCTGCACGCTGAAGGGCGTTGGTTTCAAGTTCACGCCCCAGCATCATTTTGACCAGTTCGATCTGCGGCAGCTCGCGGGTTTCACGACAGCCGACAAAGCTGCCGTTACGCAGCACCGTAATGCGATCGCTCACCTCGTACACCTGATCGAGGAAGTGGGTGACGAAGATCAGGCTGACCCCCTGATCGCGCAGCTGGCGCATCAGGGTAAAGAGCATCTCCACTTCCTGGGTGTCAAGGCTGGCGGTGGGTTCATCAAGGATCAGCACTTTTGCGGAGAGATCGATGGCGCGACAGATGGCGACAATCTGCTGCATCGCCACGGAAAAGCGGTTCAGCGGCTCGCGAACGTCGAGGGAGAAGCCGTATGATTCCATCAGCTTCGTGGCACGCGCCTCCATCTCTTTGCGGCGCAGCAGGCCAAAGCGTCGTGGCTCCCGGCCAATAAACAGGTTATCCGCCACCGACATATTCGGCAGCAGGTTCACCTCCTGGTACACCGTCCCGATCCCCAGCTGTTGGGCATGAGCGGTGTTTTTCGGTGAAATGGCGTGACCTTCCAGCCAGATGGTGCCGCGATCGGCGTGGTAAACACCGGTCAGGGCTTTAATCAGCGTTGATTTTCCCGCCCCGTTCTCCCCCAGCAGCGCCATGATTTCACCGCGCCGCAGGCTGAAATCAACGTTATCCAGCGCTTTTACGCCGGGAAAAAATTTACTCAAGCCCTCTGTGCGGAGGATTGCCTGGTGTTGTTCAGTGGTCATGGTTTTCCCCCTGCATCAAGCCGGATGGCGCTACGCTTATCCGGCCTACAAAAGAGCGTATCGTAGGCCGGATAAGCGTAGCGCCACCCGGCAAATTCACTGGATCAGTAGCCCATATTTTTCTTCTTCTCTAACTCTTCTTTCGCCGTGTCCGGCAGGTAGAGCGTGGATTTGGTGACCGTCACCTTCTCAGGCATCGTGCCGTCCTTCTTGAATTTCTCCAGCGCATCGAATGCCGGGCCGGCCATGTTTGGCGTGAGTTCCACGCTGGCGTTGGCTTCACCGTCGATCATCGCTTTATAGATGTCCGGCACGCCGTCGATCGAACCGGTGAGGATATCTTTGCCCGGCTTCAGGCCCGCTTCTTTAATGGCCTGAATCGCCCCGATCACCATGTCATCGTTATGGGCATAAACCATGCAGATGTTCTTGCCGTTGTTTTCGGCCTTAATGAAGCTCTCCATGACCTCTTTCCCTTTACTGCGGGTAAAGTCGCCGGACTGGGAGCGGATAATCTTGATGTTTGGCGCTTTGGCAATCGCCTCAGCAAAGCCTTTCTTACGGTCAATAGCCACGCTCGCGCCGACCGTGCCCTGCAGCTCCACGACGTTACACGGCTTGCCATCCACCTGCTTCACCAGCCAGTCGCCAATTAATTGCCCTTCAAGCACGTTGTTGGCGGTCACGGTGGTCATATAGAGAGATTTGTCTTTTACATCGATGGAACGATCGAGCAGGAAGACCGGAATTTCAGCGTCTTTCGCTTCTTTCAGGACGGGTTCCCAGCCGGTAGCCACCACAGGCGCAATGAAGATGGCATCCACGCCCTGAGCGATGAATGAACGCACGGCTTTAATCTGGTTTTCCTGCTTTTGCTGACCATCGGCGATTTTCAGCGTAATGCCGCGTTTCTGGGCCTCGCTTTTCGCCACGTTGGTTTCTGCTGCACGCCAGCCCGATTCAGAGCCGACCTGCGAAAATCCTACGGTTAAGGGTGCGGCCATTGCCATAGACGACATGGCTGCCGAAACTGCTGTGACAAGAAGTAAGCGCTTCCACATATGAGCGTCCTCGTAGGGTGAGTTATTGTTGGTTAAAAGATGTTCTGCGAAATGACTATAGCCAATGAAATATGTAACGAATTGCGTTACATCACACTTCAGAAAAGTGAATAAAACGTTAATCACAAGTTTGTAATCGCTTTCATTTCTCCATGAAAAATGCGGCTGAGTTTATGGATTTTTCTGTCATGGAATCGGTCTGAAAAGTGGGAAGGAGAGGGAGAGAAGGCGAAAACAGGCAGAGACATTCAGTGCGAGTTGGCTATAATACCTGCCACTTGTTTACCATCCATTTTAAAGGACACCGACATGAGCTTACTCAACGTCCCTGCGGGTAAAGAACTGCCAGAAGACATCTACGTAGTTATCGAAATCCCGGCTAACGCAGATCCTATCAAATACGAAGTGGACAAAGAGAGCGGCGCCCTGTTCGTAGACCGTTTCATGTCTACCGCGATGTTCTATCCGTGCAACTACGGTTACATCAACCACACCCTGTCTCTGGACGGTGACCCGGTTGACGTGCTGGTCCCAACGCCATATCCGCTGCAGCCAGGCGCCGTCATTCGCTGCCGTCCAGTGGGCGTGCTGAAAATGACCGACGAATCCGGTGAAGATGCGAAGCTGGTTGCGGTACCACACACCAAACTGAGCAAAGAGTACGATCACATCAAAGATGTGAACGACCTGCCAGAGCTGCTGAAAGCGCAGATCACTCACTTCTTCGAGCACTACAAAGACCTCGAAAAAGGCAAGTGGGTTAAAGTTGACGGCTGGGACAACGCAGAAGCGGCGAAAGCAGAAATCATCGCCTCTTTCGAACGCGCGGCGAAGAAGTAATTCTTACGGCCTGCCGATAAAGCCCCGCTGGTCGGGGCTTTTTTTTGCCATTGAATAACAAGAACACTCCTGACCGTCGCGATCGTGAGCGCTATACATGCTAAGTTTCTTTCTTCAAAGCATAAAAATGGGCTACATAAAGGCGTTTGACTGTTACGGCAAAGACAGCAAATGGCAGTATCTCTGCATCATGACATTCCAGCTTGCCTGGTTTTTGTTTTACTTATGGATCCCTTATCGAAGCGATTATGCGATTCTGCTGTTTTTACTGTTTTTCCTGCCCGTCATTTCAAGTAATACACGGTGCATAAACTACTATGGCCGTTCACGCGCTTTGTGTTTGTTATGGCTCATTGCCCCCTACATCATGCTGTTCGTTCCTCTGTTTTTAACCCGGCGCCGGGATACAGAAGAGAATTGAAAGAGTAAAAAAAAACAACGCCACCTCACGGTGGCGTTGTCGTTTTTCAGTACTGGTCTCTGTCTAACCAGTTACCGCTTACAATCCGCGTTAACCCTTCGACCGGACGCTGGTAGACGTACATCCACGCGCTTCCGTACGGCGTCTGGATCAACTGGCGCGCGTATTCACCGCCCCTGGTGCGCAAGGCATCAAGTTCGGCAAGTGTCGCGTTATCAATACGATAAACCTCACCCTGTACCGTTCCCTCCCCGGGAACCGCGCCTGGATAGTGGCCCAGGCTGTACAACTGGTAGTTCTCGATATTGTAATTCCCCAGTAGCTGGGCATTGGTCATCCAGTGACTGTTGCCTTGCCTGGTTCTTAAACTGCCGTAGACAAATATTCGCATTGCTAAAACTCAAACTGATAGAGCAGATCAAGTGCCTGGTCTACGCCGGACACTGCTTCCAGATATAGCTTAGGCATCAGGCGATAGCGTAGCGTGAGTGTTGCCAGTGAGTCAAAGATCCCCACACCATATTTTACCTGCAGACCCGGCAGTACATAGCCGCTGACCACCACCTGCGAGGAGTCACCCACGCCCTGGGTGTCCAGCGCCAGATTGCTTACGCCGAACGTCTCACCGATTTTACCCACAACCTGCCCACTTTGTGCAACCCCCAGGCCCACTAACATCGAGGTCATCGCCGCACTGTCGCTCTGACCGCTGTCCAGACCTTGTCCACGCAGCAGGTATGAGAGAGCTTCCTGCTGCGACATCGCCGGGTCAGAGAAGATCTCCGCCTTCGGTTCGTCAGCGGAACCCGTAACGCGCACGCCTGCAATAACGTCGTTTTCCGTTGCTTCCGGGTTACGAATCGCTTCGATGTTAAGCAGAGGCTGATCCGGTGGACCGGAGAACAGCAGCTCACCTTTGCGGACAATCAGATCCTGGCCATAGGCATGGAAACGCCCTTCAGGAATATTGATTTGCCCGTTCAGGCCAAGCCCTTGTTTATCCTGCGCCACTTTCAGATCGCCCGTCAGTCGCGCCTTCAGCCCAAACGCATCCAGCCGCACGTTATTCCCCACGTGCACGATAAGGTTACTGTTGATGGGTATGCCCGCGCTCTTCTGTTCGACAGGTTTCAGCGTGTCATCGAGCATCACTTCATCACTTGAGACGCCGACTGCGCTTTCCGGCACGTCGTGGACCACGATGCGTGCCCACGGCACGTCTACGCGTCCGTCAAGCGTGAAGAGGCTTGGCGTGGCTTCAAAGACCACATCAGGCGAGACGTCCAGTCGCACCATAGGCGGTACGGTGATGCGCACCTTACTGCCTTTCGCCGCAATACGGGCCCGCCAGTTATCGAGCTGGCTCCAGTCCGCGTCGCCGCTGAGATTGATTTGCCCCTGCTGGGTTAACACCGAGCCGCTCAGCGTCGAGCTCATGCCGTTGAAGTTCATCGCGAGCTGGCTGGGCTGCATGTCAAACGGCATAAAGTTACCGTCGATATCCACCCCGCTGAGCCGCATCTGACCGAACAGCTGCGGGCTTTGCGCGTTGCCGGCCAGACGCAGGTTGGCATTGAGCATCCCTTCTGCTTTTTCCCCGCGGGCGAAAATCGGGTTCACCATCGCCAGGTTGAAGTTGCGGATAGTGACGTTGCCGCCCAGATTGCGCCGTCCCTGTGGATCGGTAATCTGAACCTTCCCGTCAAACTGGCCGTTGTTGGTAAGACGAATCAGCCACCCCAGCTCCGCACGGTTGTTATGCAGGTCCGCGCTCAGGTTCAGGGTGTCGAAAGCCACCGGCAGCGGGGCATCGTTGACTTCCTGCGTCACCTTCACGTTACGTCCGGAAAGCGTGACGCTGCCCTGCGGCAGCCCCTCTTTGGTGGTGTCCCAGGCGACATCGGCTTTCCCGCTGAAGACGCCGCTCGCCTGGGTGGTATCCGGCATAAACGGTTTCAGCATCGCCAGATCGAAGCGATTGAGGTTGATCTGTGCGCGACCTTCCGCCCCCGCATCGATGGTCTGCGGTACGCACAGTTCCGCATTCGGGTTGGTCCAGCAGTGTGGCCCAATGCTGATCTTCTGCTCGGCGTTGCGGTAGTCCAGCGCGATGGCGCGCGACAGCGCCAGCGGCCCTACCGGGGTGTTGAAGCGGGTGTTGTCCAGTGTCCCTTTCCAGCGCTCTTCCTTGCGGTCGAAGCTGCCGGTCAGGTGAAGCTGACCGGAGACCGGCTCGCCCTGCACCCGCAGCTGGAGGTCGTGCTGCTTCTCGTTCCCTTTGGCGTCCAGGGTGACCAGGTTAATGTTGACGTCCGGCTGAGAAATGCGCTCCACGCGCAGGTTCAGGTTACCGCCGATCTGATCGGTGGATTTCACATCCCCTTCCACGCGGACGCGGGCGACGCTCAGTTCCTGCCAGCGCAGGTTACTGGCGGTGATATCCGCCAGCAACTGCGGCGCGTCGACCGTGCCGCGCACTTTCACTAACCCTTTCGCCGTACCGCCGAGACCCGGTAGCGCGTTATCCAGATTCGGCGCGTCGATGGTGGCATCCAGATTGAGATCTTTCACCCCCAACTCGCCTTTGATATCCGCCGTGTTGCGACCCAGCGCCACGTGCAGACCCGGGATAATCCACTGCAGATAACTGTTGCCTTTGACCGAGCCCTCAACGTTAACCTTGTTCTGCTTCACGTTACCGGTGAGCTTAATCTCCGGCACGTCCATCTGCCACGTCCCACCGTACAGGCTGCCGCGGGTTTTAATCAGACCATCCAGTTTCGACGGCCAGTCCGGCACCTCTTTGGCGGTGTTAATGCCCGTCAGCTTCAGCTCACCGCGCCAGCTGATCGCCTGCTGCCAGTCGAGCAGCGCGGTCAGCTCGGTTTTGCCTTCCAGCGCCGCGACGGTCAGCTTATCGAGATTGACCTGCTGTTCGTTGCCCTTCGCATCCAGCGTGATGTTTGCAGGCGGCACACCCTGCCCCTTCACCGCGGTACGGAACGACAACGTATAATCGGTCATCTTGCCGCTCAGCTTCAGCTTCAGGTCATCGGCCTGGAACTGCTTTTCGCCGGTGAACGGCCAGGAAAGCTGCTTGCTGACGACCTCAAGATTCAGCGGCAGCCCGGCTTCCGCCAGCTGGGTTTGCGCACGCAGAACCATGTCCACCGGGCCGGAGAGATTCACGCCGACGTCCAGCTTGTCGCGCAGCGCCCCGCCCACTTTGACCTTCACCTTTTCGCCTTTCAGCGGATCGATATTGAGCGAGCTGTTCAGCGTGATATCCACCGGCCAGTTGTCGCGCAGTAGGGCATTCCCTGACGCGTTCACCGAGCCCTGGTTGGTGTCGATATCCAGCGCGTCGAGTTTCATGTTGCCGTCAATGCTGCTGACCTTCAGCAGCATGTTAAAGACCGTCAGGTCGGTATCGCCGGTCAGACGCAGCTGCTCGCCTTTGAACTCTTCAATGTTGAGGTTCAGCGGCAGATGAACGTCGGTCATCTCCGGCAGGACTGGCTTAGAGAACAGATCTTTCAGCGTTTCGCCCAGCGGCTTCTCTTCCGGCTGCGGGTTCTGGATCTTCGGCTCGACGATCTCTTCCTGCGCCACGTCTGCCACTTTCGGCAGCGCGATCAGTAAACCCTGCAGGGAGGTGGGCGTCAGGGTCAGGTTTTTCTCCTGCCAGCGCAGGCCGGAGGTGAAATCCATCACCGACACGGTGGTGTCGTCGATTTTGATATTGACGTTATCCAGCGCCACCCGATAAAGCGCAATCGGGTACGGCGTGGAGAGATTCAGCGGACCGCTCTCCTCTTCTTCCACCGGCGCAGACTTCGGCATTTTTTTCGTATCTATCGCCACGTTGACATCTTTTAGCGACAGATCGTTGACGCAGAGCTTGCTGTCGCGCAGACAGCCCAGCTTCACTGCGAGGTGGAATTCACCGGCGTTCACCGCCACGCCCGGCTGTTCATAGCGGATGTTTTTCAGACGCAGGTCACGCCAGCCGCCCGTCACCTGGCCGATTTCCAGCCCGGGCACCCAGCGGTTCGCGGCGTTAAACAGCAGATGCAGCCCACTCGTCGTGCCCACCAGAAATGCCACCGTACCGAGCAGCAGCACGATAAAAATCAGTACCCCGAGGCTTATCTTCTTCCATAAACTCATAATTCAGGCCCCAGACCGATGTAAAACTGTAATCCGTGTTCTTCTTTGTCGCCCACCGGAACGGCGAAATCGAGCTTGATGGGCCCGACGGGTGACTGCCAGCGCATGCCTACGCCCGCGCCGGTTTTAAAATCGCTGCGGCGGATATCGCTCACCGCTTCGCCGCCGTCGACGAACATCGCCCCCCACCATTTTCCGCTGACGTTGTATTGATACTCCAGCGAGCCGGTGGCCAGCTTGGAAGCACCAATCAGCTTGCCGTCATCATCTTTTGGCGCGATAGACTTGTATTTGTAGCCGCGGATACTGCGGTCACCCCCGGCGAAGAAGCGCAGGTCCGGCGGGACTTTCTCGAAGTCGCCGGTTTCGATCCAGCCGAGGTTACCGCGCATCACAAAGCGGTGTTTATCATACAGCGTGCGGATCCAGACGTTCTGCGCCTGAATTACCGAGAAATCCACATCGGAACCCCACATGGTGTTGGAGTAATCGATAGAGTAGCGCTGGGAATCTCCCCAGGTGGGCATCAGGCCGCCGCGCGAGCGGGTGCGGCTGATCATCACCCCAGGATAAAGCAGCATGGTGGTGTTGGTGACGTTGGCCTGAGTAAAGTGGTCCAGACTCCAGCGCAGGTTAATGGCGCGCTGCCAGCCGCTGGAGAGATCCCAGTAACGTGACACGGCAAGCGTGGTGGAATCTGACTCGGTATCGTTCAGGTCGGTTCGCTTAAAGCCCCCCTGAACCAGGTAGTACTGCTCGAGCGGGTTTTTCAGCAACGGCATTTTGTAGCTGAAATCGAGCTGCTGTTCCGGGGCAGAGATACTGGCGCTGGTGGTCAGGCTGTGGCCCCAGGAGTTCATCCACGGCTTTTTCCAGGTGGCCTTCACGCGCGGGCCGACGTCCGTCGAATAGCCCACACCGGTTTCAATGGTGTTCTCGGTGCGCGGCGAGACAACGCCATGCAGCGGCAACACCTTGGTTTTGCGAGACTTATCAAATTCCGGCGCGACAATCACGGAGTTAAACCAGCCGGTGGCAGAGAGGCGTCGGTTCAGCTCTCCCAGATCGCTCGACTGGTAGTAATCCCCTTTTTTGAAAGGCACGAGGTTTTGCAGGTACTCTTCACGAATTTGCGAACCTTCGAACGTCACATCGCCAAAGCGATAACGTTCCCCGCTGTCGTAGTCGATATCCCAGAAGGCCTGACGTCGCGCCAGCGCAATACCGAGCTGGCTTTTGTTGAACTGGCTGTCAAAGTAGCCCTTACGCAGGGACACGCTCGTCAGCTCTTTTTTGAAATGGTCGTAGTCACCGTGGTTGAGCACGGTGCCGATTTTCGGCCGCGTGCTGAGCAGATCCAGATAGTCCCGGTCAGTACGCGCCCCGCCGCGCAGGATAACGTTGGTGCCGCCAATCAATACGGGCTCACCCGGCGAAACGCGGGCAATAAGCACCTGCCGCCCCTTCTTTGGCGGTGGACGGAGGTCAAAATCAATGGTGGGATCGTAATACCCCAGCGCTTTCAGCCCTTCACGGATGGCATCATCCACGCGCGCGCGAAAACGCCGGTCCGGCGTCACCTCATCACTCTGGATGGTCGATAACTGCGCACGCACGTTTTTTTGTAGCGCCCCGGATAACCCCTCAACCTGCAAACGGACATTCGCCGCGCTGGCAATCCCGCTTGTCAGCAACATACTGACCAAACATAACTGGCGGATTTTTGTCACGTTCTCTCCTGAATATCCCTGTTTCCACCCTGGAAGCAAATGAAGTGCCGCTCCGCGGCAAAATACGGCCTGTTGGCCAAAAACCCACATCGCGGGTTGAAAATGGGTATAACACCCAAATATTTCTTATGATTAAATCTAGACTCATTCAGCGCATTTATTGTGTTCAATTAAACGCTTCGTGACAACCTTAACCGAAACATCGCACCCCGGGAGGCCCCATCGTGAGTTTATTCGACAAAAAGCATCTGGTTTCACAAGCTGATGCATTACCGGGACGCAACACCCCTATGCCTGTGGCGACCTTACACGCCGTCAATGGCCATTCCATGACCAATGTTCCTGAAGGTATGGAAATCGCCCTGTTTGCCATGGGCTGCTTCTGGGGCGTTGAACGCCTCTTCTGGCAACTGCCTGGCGTTTACAGTACGGCAGCCGGCTATACGGGCGGTTACACGCCAAACCCAACCTACCGCGAAGTCTGCTCCGGCGAAACCGGCCATGCGGAAGCGGTGCGCGTGGTGTATGACCCCGCGGTGATTAGCTACGAGCAGCTCCTGCAGGTCTTCTGGGAAAACCACGACCCGGCGCAGGGCATGCGTCAGGGCAATGATCACGGTACCCAGTACCGCTCGGCCATTTATCCGCTCACCCCGGAGCAGGACGCCGCGGCGCGCGCCAGCCTTGAACGCTTCCAGCAGGCCATGCGTGAAGCGGGGGATACGCGCGAGGTGACCACGGAAATCGCGACGGCAAAACCGTTCTACTATGCCGAGGACGATCACCAGCAGTATCTGCATAAAAACCCCTATGGCTACTGCGGTATCGGGGGCATCGGCGTCTGCCTGCCGCCACAGCTGGCCTGATTACTGATCCAGCGCCACGCGAGCCGCGTGGCGCGTAGCATTGCTGACCGAACCGTAATCCATCACTTTGCCCTGCAGCAGCAGGTTAAAGACCGGCGCCTGCGGTCGGTTCAGCCGCGTCTGCAGCAGGTGCACAGCCTCAATCCCCAATTCCCGGCAGGGCACCGTGACGCCCGTGACCGGCCTTTCCAGACGGTGCGCCAGATTCCAGGCAAAATCGGTGGTAATGAGCGAAATATCTTCCGGGATACGCAGCCCGTGGCGCGTTAACGCCCTGACCACCCCTTCGGTCATGCTGGTACTGTTGGGGAAAATGACCTCCGGCCACTGGGATCGGTCATGGCTTAACAGCCACGCATCGAGCGCCTGCTCGGCCTCGTCTGCCGTAAACCACTCCGTGACTAACAAATCGCGCTGGGGATCAAAGGCAACGTGAAAATGGCGGTATGCCTCTTTAATGCCGTCCAGACGCGCATACAGCGTATCCCGTCGCAGACAGGTGAGCGTAAGCACGCGGCGGTGCCCCTGCTCAAAGAGATATTGCATGGCGGTAAAGCCGATCGCCCGATGGTCGGGTGACACGGAATCCAGGACCCGATCCCGGTCAACAGAGTTGATTAAAACGCAGGGTTTATTGAGCGTGCTGGCCAGTTTAAATATGGTGGCATCATCCGTGCCGATGATAATTATCGCATTGATATTTTTATGGCTGGCCTTTTCCATAAATAATTTCACATCCGCGTGTTGCTCTTCTAATGCACAACAGCTGACCCACACATTGTGTCGCGAGCAGGCTTCGGCAATGCCTTTGGTCACTTCCAGATAAAAAATATCACCGCGTCCCTGAAACGTTCTTTCCGGTGCAAAAACCGCGATGCCGTTAATTAACAGCCGGCCGCTCGCCATTGACTCCAGAACACCTAATTCTCGCGCGGTGCGAACGATCGCGTCCCTGGCTTTATCGCTGGTATAAGACTTGCCGCTTAATACCCGCGAAACCGTGCTAACGGAATAGCCCGTCAGGGACGCGATCTCCTCCATTTTTAACCTGCCCGGCATAGTGTGACCTCGCTCTCAATCAGTTTTTGCAAATATTTGCAGAAACAGCACGTTGATTTTAAAACCAAATTTCAGAAAGCCTGGAGATTACTTAATCACCTTGCGAGTATTCTCACAAAAACACATTGTCGCTGTGGCTCCCCTTTCCTATTTTCCGGTCATCACTCATTTCAACTGAAATTAAGGTGTGACATGGAGAAGGTACGTTTTGGCATTATTGGAATAGGTAATATCGGTACGGTCCACGCGCGTTATTTACTGGCGGGTACGGTCAGTGACGCCTGCCTGACGGCGGTTTGCGATAATGCGCCGGAAAAGCACCCGGCCATTCGTCAGCTGGTTGGCTCCATCCCTCTCTTCAGCGACGCGCAGGAGATGCTCCAGAGCGGGCTTATCGACGCGGTGATTGTCGCGACGCCCCATTATGACCATCCTCGCCTGTCGATGCTGGCGATGCGCCACGGCATCCATACCTTGTGTGAAAAACCGGCGGGCGTGTATACCGCCCAGGTTCAGGAGATGAACGCCTGCGCTCAGGAGTGCGATGTGGTGTTTGGCATCATGTACAACCAGCGCCCGAACCCGCTCTACCAGAAGGTGAAGGATCTGATCGACAGCGGCGAGCTGGGTGAGATCCGCCGGTCGAACTGGATCATCACCAACTGGTATCGCTCGCAGAGCTACTACAACTCCGGCGGCTGGCGCGCCACCTGGAAAGGCGAAGGCGGCGGCGTACTGCTCAATCAGGACCCGCATCAGCTCGATCTCTGGCAGTGGCTGGTCGGCATGCCTGTTCGTCTGCGCGCGTTTTGCCAGTTCGGCAAACATCGCGATATTGAAGTGGAAGATGAGGTCACCGCTTATGCCGAGTATGCCAACGGCGCGACCGGCGTGTTTATTACCACCGTCGCGGAAACGCCGGGGACCAACCGGCTGGAAATCACAGGCGATCGCGGCAAGGTAGTCGTCGAAGAAGGCAAGCTGCGCTACTGGCGACTGCGAGAATCCGAAACCGCCTTCAACGCCCGCTGGCAAAACGGCTTTGGCGAACCCGAATGCTGGGAGGTCACTCTTCCCGTCGCCCCGGAGTGCAGCGAACACCACGTCATTACCGCCAATTTCTGTGCCGCCATCCTGCGCGGCGAGCCGCTTATTGCACCGGGCCTGGAAGGCATTCGCGGGCTGACGCTCTCCAACGCCATGCACCTTTCCACCTGGACCGACGACTGGGTCGACCTGCCGCTCAACGAGAAACAGTATCTGCGCCTGCTGCAGCAACGTATCAGCACCTCAGTGGCTAAAGAGACAGCCAGCGTCACGCTGGATGCTTCCGGCACCTGGTAACTCCGGAGAAGAAACGATGTTAAATGTCGCTATCGTGGGAACAGGGAATATCTCGCATAACCATATTCAGGGCTATTTGCAGTTTGGCCAGCGCTGTCGGATCGTCGCGCTGGTGGATATCTACCCGGAAAAAGCCCACGAGAAAAAAACGCGCTACGGCCTGACGGACGCCCGCGTGTATGAAAACCACCAGCAGATGCTGGCGTCAGAGCCGGAGATTGACATCGTGGATGTCTGCACCCCGCCCTACGTCCATGCAGAGATCAGCATTGATGCCCTCAATGCCGGTTGCCATGTGCTGTGCGAAAAACCGATGGCCGCCTCGCTGGAAGAGTGCGACGCGATGATCGCCGCACAAAAGGCCAGCGGCAAAATCCTCTCCATCATTGCCCAGAACCGCTTTACCGACGCCTTCTGGCGTTTAAAAGCGGCGCTGGATTCCGGTCTTGCCGGCAAGATCTGTCATGCCCAGGTGGATTCGTTCTGGTGGCGCGGACACTGCTACTACGACCTGTGGTGGCGCGGTACCTGGGAAAAAGAGGGGGGCGGCTGCACCCTTAACCACGCGGTTCACCACATCGACGCCATTCAGTGGATGCTGGGCTTCCCGTCCGAGGTGGTGGCGATGATGACCAACGTGGCGCACGACAATGCCGAAGTGGAGGACCTCAGCGCCGCGATATTTAAATACCCCAGCGGCGCGCTCACCCAGCTGACCGCCTCCGTCGTGCACCACGGGGAAGATCAGAAAATCATTATCCAGGGTGAAAAGGCGCGCATCTCCGCGCCATGGCAGGCCTTTGCCAGCGTCAGTGCGGACAACGGTTTCCCGCAGGAAACCCACGACCAGCAGCGAGAAGCGCAGCTCGACGCCGTGTTTCAGGAGACGCCGAAGCTCGACTGGACGCTGCACACCGGGCAGATTAACGATCTGCTTGACGCCATCGGGCACGGCACGGCGCCGTTAGTCGATGGTCTGCAGGGCAAACGCTCTCTGGAGCTGATTACCGCGATTTATAAATCCGCCATTACCCGCAGCGTGGTCTCGCTGCCGATTCAGCGCGACGACCCGTTTTACCGCACAGGTGGGACGAACAGCCTCGCCCCCCGTTTTTATGAAAAATCCGCAAACGTCGCCAACTTCAGTGAAGTCGGCGCCATCCCTCTGGGCAAAGATCTGGATCGAGGACTCTAACCATGAACAAAAATGACGGAATGAACTACGCGCCGGTCGGTAAACCACAGCCGGTGGTGAAGGAAGGCGAATTTGTCTTTGCCGCCGCCGCGCTCGACCACGGCCATATCTACGGCATGAGTAACGGACTGATTGAAGCCGGGGCCACGCTGAAGTGGGTGTACGATCCTGACCCGGCAAAAGTGGATAAATTCATCCAGCAGTATCCGCAGGCACGCGTCGCCGCGTCGCTGGAGCAGATCCTCGCCGACGATGAGGTACGCCTGGTGGCAGGCGCCGCCATTCCCTCCGAGCGCTGCGCGCTGGGGCTGAAAACGATGGCCGCCGGCAAGGACTACTTCACGGATAAAGCGCCACTCACCACCCTTGAGCAACTGGAAGACGCCAAAGCCATGGTGGAAAAAACGGGCCGCAAATACGCGGTGTATTACAGCGAACGCCTGCATGTGGAGAGCGCGGTCTTTGCCGGACAGCTGGTGCAACAAGGGGCCATTGGCCGCGTCGTACAAACGCTGGGGACAGGCCCGCACCGGGAAGGCACCGGGCGCCCGGACTGGTTCTACGATCGTCGTTATTTCGGCGGGATTCTGTGCGATATCGGCAGCCATCAGATTGAACAGTTCCTTTTTTACACCGGCAACCGCGACGCCTCCGTGGTGGCAAGCCAGGTCCGCAACGTCAAACACCCACAGTATCCCGTCTTCGAAGATTTTGGTGATGCCATGTTGAAAGGGGAAAACGGCGCCAGCGGCTATTTCCGCTGCGACTGGTTTACCCCTGACGGGCTTTCTACGTGGGGCGATGGCCGCCTGACGCTGCTCGGCACCGACGGGTATATTGAGATCCGCAAATATGTCGATCTCACCCGCGGCGAACAGGACGTGGTGTACCTCGTCAATAAAGAGGGTGAGTTCCGCTATCCGGTCGCCGGCCAGGTCGGCTTCCCGTTCTTTGGCGAACTGATCCTCGACTGTTTGCATCGTACTGAAAACGCAATGACCCAGGCACACGCCTTCAAGGCGGCGGAGCTTTGCGTGAAGGCACAGATGCTGGCCAACGCGACGGAATAACGGGAGGCGACAATGACGATCCTGAACACGGCGGTGATCGGTGCCGGGGCGATCCATATTTGCCATATCAATGCATTGCGCCAGATCCCCGGGGTCGCGCTGCGCGCGCTGGTCGATACCGAAAGCGTGAAAGGGCTGAAGCTGGCAATGGGCTATCAGTGCCGCTTTTATCAGGATTACCGGGAAATGCTGCTGGATGACGCCATCGACGTGGTGCATATCTGCACGCCGCATGTCGAGCATAAGCCCATGATCCTGGCGGCGCTCGCCGCCGGGAAGCATGTGTTCTGCGAAAAACCGGTGGGCATGAACCGCAGTGAACTGGTGGATATCACCCGCGCCGCTGAACAGGCATCGGGTCTGCTCGGCGTGTGTTATCAGAACCGCTACAATCCCACCAGCCTGCGCATTCGCCAGGCGCTGGACGATAGCGAACTGGGGAAAATGCTCAGCATCAAAGCGGTGCTGACGTGGTCACGCTCGGGGACGTATTACACCGAAAGTCCCTGGCGCGGGCGGCTGGCAACGGAAGGTGGCAGCCTGCTGATCAACCAGGCCATTCATACCCTCGACCTGATGCAGTGGTTCGCCGGCGGGGTAACGCGTGTGAAAGGCGTGGTGGATAGCGGTGAGCTGGCGGCGGTAACCGAAGGCGAAGACAGCGCGATGGCCACCCTGCACTTTGCCAACGGCGCGCGCGGCCTGTTTTACGCCAGCAACTGCAATACCACCGATTCCCCGCTCCTGATGGAGATCCACTGTGAGCGGGGCTCGCTGCTGCTGAACGACAACACGCTCTGGCGCGTGACGTCGGGGGAGCGTGTTACCCTCGCGAGCGACGACTCCCCGGATGGCTCGGTCAAAAGTTACTGGGGGCTCGGGCATCAGCAGGCGATCCGCCGTTTTTATCATGCGATTACCCACCCGGGCTATGCGGACTACACCGACATCCGTGAAGCCGGAAAATCACTCACTCTTGTGGAGGCTATTTACCGCTCATCTCAATTAAGGCAATGGATAGATATCAATAACTAGAACGTAATTTGTATTCCAGCAGTAAATAAAAAACGACCCAAATATGGGTTTATAGTTACCCTACACTGGATATTATTATGGTCAAACCAACTGAACGTAGAGTGGGTTATGGCGTGGCGCTCGGCTACGGCATAACCGATCTGTTTGGCGGCGGCGCTTTCGCCATTATCGGCACCTGGCTGTTATTTTTTTACACCACCTATTGCGGCCTCTCGGTGATTGAAGCGGGGTCTATATTCGCAATTGCCCGCGTTATCGATGCGTTATTAAGTCCGATTATGGGGTATATCACCGATAATTTCGGCGACACCTGGCTCGGGCGTAAATTTGGTCGTCGTCGCTTCTTTTTATTACTCAGTTCACCGTTAATGTTTTTATATGCTCTGCTGTGGTTAACGGACATGGGTTACTGGTATTACCTGGGCACATATCTTTCGATTGAGCTGCTGTCGGCGATGGTGCTGGTGCCCTGGGAAACCCTGGCGGCAGAGATGACAAACCGGTATGAGGAGCGTAGCCGCCTCTCCGGCGTACGCATGATCTGCTCCCAGCTGGGTGGTTTTCTTGCGGTTTCCGTTCCCGGCGTGATTATGCAGTTCACAGGGAAAGATAATCCGTTTACCTATACCCTCACCGGGCTGATCTTCTCCTGTGTATTCTGCATCGCGGTATTTATTACCTGGTACATCACCTGGGAAGCGAAGGATGTGCAACAGGAATCCACGTTTAAAGTGGAGAATCATCGCAGCAGCGGGATACTTAATCACCTGAAATATCTGGTGCTGGATCTCTTTTCCTCTTTCCGAATCCGCGCGTTTCGCCTGCATATTATTATTTATATCTTTTCCTTTACGGCGATGGACGTATTCGGGTCGGTCTTTACCTATTATGTCGTTTATTGCCTGAGCCAGGATGCGGCGGCGGTGTCGGGCTGGCTGAGCATTGCGGCATTCGCCTCGGTACCCGGCACGTATGGATTTATGTTGCTGCTGAACAGGCTGAATATCACCCCTTCCGCCGCGTTGCGCCTCTCCTACAGCTGCATTTTCCTGGTGCTGGCTTTCCTGTTTGCGATCTACCTGACCAAAACCCAGGTGCCGACGCTGCTGTTCTCGGCGGTCTTTATCCTGCTCGGAGCCGCCCGCTCAGGCCTCTATTACATACCGTGGAACATCTACAGCTTCATTCCGGATATCGACGAGATAGTGACGCAGCAGCGCCGCGAAGGCATTTTTGCCGGCGTCATGGTTCTGACCCGCAAGAGCACCGTGGCGATGGCCATCATGATTATTGGTCTGGTGCTGCAGGAAGCCGGTTTTGTGAAAGGCAGCGGCGCACAGCCTGAAAGCGCGCTGGGGGCGATTATTGGTCTGATGATTTTCGCGACGTCAGCCCTGCTAGCGGTCAGCTTCTTCACCACCTACAAGTTTAAGCTCACCCGCGAGACGCATAAGCTGCTCCTCAAAGAGATTGCGCGCCGTAAGCTCGGCGGAGATTACCGCGACTGCGACGCCAGGACGCGCGTGGTGATCAAACAGCTCACCGGCTATGAGTATGATCAGGTCTGGGGCGGTGATGCGACACGCCGTGCCGTGGGCAACGTCGGGTTATCTCCCGCAAAATAGTGCTTCTCGCCGGGCAGGCGCTCCCCGTCTGCCCGGCCCCGTTTTACTCAAAATGCGACCTCTGGCAGATTTAGATCTCTTTATACTATAAAAGGAAAACTCTGGCATATTACTGCGGATAATAAAGCCCCCCTATGATATTTATACTACAGGGGGGCATAATTTGCAGAAAGAATACTTACTTAACTGTTTCAAGTATTTCACTTAAAAAGTCATTGAAATTTTCAAATGAACCATATATCGACTCTGTAGAGGCATTGTCACGAATTTCAAACAAATTGGATTTAGTATCATAGGTGAATAATGATATGCTATTTTCACCAATGACTAATCTTTCCGCAAGATCAGGATCTATAAAATCATCATTGTCTCTATAGAAATCATTCATCACAAATAGATTTTTAACTAATGGTTCAGGGATAGACAAACTGAATAGAGTAAGACCGTCATATTCAAATCCGTCCATATACTCTAAGAATGTGATGTAGTCGGGTTGGTTGGAAAATAAAACACAAAGTTCATCTGCTAAATTTTCTAACATTGGTGTTGTACTTGAATCAGGTTTTCTGTTCAAAATACTGTTAAGAAATGATTTCCCAATTGGGTCTTGAACTGGATACTCCCACTTAATCATTTCACTTTTCAGTTCTGCAAGAATGTTTTCTATTTTCATTTTCTTGATTCCATAAACTTATTTAAGTGGGTAAATTGAACCAGTAAGTATTGCCCACGGTGTTACTCTACTTTCCCCTGGTACTAAATTTTTAGCTGCTGACCTCTGCATGTTTGTAAAAATCTTATGATATGGTTCCTTTTCGATTAATACTAAGTTATTAAAAAAATTAGTACCACCATCATCTAATGGAAGTTTGTGGTGAACATCCCATCCATCTGGAGACTTCCCACTATTCATCCTAAGTAACTGTGATGGTGAAAATATATTAGCCGCATCAGGAGTGGCAGCAATTTCTTTAACAAATTCCTTTCTTACTGTGCTATCAAATTCTTTTCTTAATAATGCTGCTTCTGCAGGATTTCTTTTAGTATAATTAATATCGGTAATTGTAATTCCATTAACTAATCTGGATTCACCTCTGAGTTTCCCCAGATAGCTTGTCATTTCATCATATAGTTGTGGGTTAAGCCGTTTCGCTAACAGAATTGAAGCCGCTGCAATAGCTGTACCTGCTGTTTGTTCATTCAGTACTTGATCATATCCCTTAACCGCATCTCCACCTAACTGTTCCGCCGTTTTCCTGAAGCCCTCAACGTTACCATTGTAAACACCGCCAGCAGCCAGTAAACGTCCTGCGGACTTGCTGTTAATCGTCTTGTATGTCGGTCCAGAAGCTGGGGTCGATGTACCACCGAAGGAAGATAATGCAAACGAAGTGGGGCGGGGCTTAAGCCCTTCAACATGATAATGATCACGGTATCTGTCATCAAACTCATACTCCTGTCCGATGTAATCCCATGTGACAGAAGGGCGAGTGATCAATTCATACTTTTCTGGTTCAAGGTTATCCCTTGAGAGATAGAACAGGTTAAATCCCGGTAAGCTAAAACTCATAACCAATTCCTTTTGGAAACGAACTGTGCATTTTATAACCGCATCGCCTTGAAAACAAATGATTGTTATGACCTGTGTTCGTAGGCTTATCTGGTGAAGGTTCCCGGCAAACTCCAAACCCAACACGCAGCGGTGCACAAACGCCAAAATGTGACCTCTGGCAGATTTACATCTCTTTACGCTATACTACCCGCTGAAATAATCGGCTCAACGCTACGAGCTGATGTTCAATGTGTTTCCACACAAATGGTATCAACTCCCCTTCTGAGGATCTGGCGAGAAGCCGGATAAACTATGTTAAACAGTATTTTAGTAATACTTTGTCTTATTGCCGTCAGTGCATTTTTCTCGATATCGGAGATCTCGCTGGCCGCGTCCCGTAAAATCAAACTGAAGCTGCTTGCTGACGAAGGCAATATCAACGCCTCCCGCATTCTCAAAATGCAGGAGAACCCCGGTACGTTCTTCACCGTGGTGCAAATTGGCCTGAACGCGGTCGCCATCCTGGGCGGTATCGTGGGCGATGCGGCGTTTTCCCCGGCATTTTATAGCCTCTTCGTGCAGTACATGTCTGCCGAACTGGCCGAGCAGCTGAGCTTTATTCTCTCCTTCTCGCTGGTGACAGGGCTGTTCATCCTCTTCGCTGACCTGACCCCGAAACGCATCGGTATGATTGCGCCAGAAGCTGTAGCTTTGCGTATCATCAACCCGATGCGCTTCTGTCTGTACGTGTTTCGTCCGCTGGTATGGTTCTTCAACGGCCTGGCGAATGTGATTTTCCGCATCTTTAAACTGCCGATGGTGCGTAAAGACGACATCACCTCTGACGACATTTATGCGGTCGTGGAAGCCGGTGCGCTGGCCGGGGTGCTGCGTAAGCAGGAGCACGAGCTGATTGAGAACGTATTCGAACTGGAATCCCGTACCGTCCCCTCTTCCATGACGGGCCGTGAAAGCATTATCTGGTTCGATTTACATGAAGATGAGCAGAGTCTGAAAAACAAAGTGGCGCAACATCCGCACTCTAAGTTCCTGGTCTGTAATGAAGACATCGACCACATCATCGGTTACGTCGACTCGAAAGATCTGCTGAACCGCGTGCTGGCGAACCAGAGCCTGGCGCTCAACAGCGGCGTGCAGATCCGCAATACCCTGATTGTGCCGGACACCCTGACGCTTTCAGAGGCGCTGGAAAGCTTTAAAACCGCCGGGGAAGACTTCGCGGTGATCATGAATGAATACGCTCTGGTGGTGGGCATCATTACCCTCAACGACGTCATGACCACCCTGATGGGCGACCTGGTTGGTCAGGGGCTGGAAGAGCAGATTGTTCAGCGTGACGATAACTCATGGCTGATTGATGGCGGCACACCAATTGAAGACGTGATGCGCGTGCTGGATATCGACGAGTTCCCGCAGTCCGGAAATTACGAGACCATCGGCGGCTTTATGATGTTTATGCTGCGTAAAATCCCAAAACGTACCGACTCGGTGAAGTTCTCCGGCTACAAGTTTGAGGTGGTGGATATTGATAACTACCGCATCGACCAGCTGCTGGTGACGCGTATCGATAACAAACCGACCGTGCTGGTACCGAAGTTGCCAGATGCGGAAGAGAAGGTGTCGGCGTAAGGTTCCTGCCCCAGAAACATCAACGGCTCCCATCGGGAGCCGTTTGTTTAACTACTGCATAGCACGTTGGTTAAGCCATCTCAGTTTGCAGACGTATAACCTGACGGTTGACTTCGGACATCACAGACAGGTGCTGTTTGTCCTTCACTTTTGGGACAAGGATCTTGCCCTTATCAAACTCAAAAGCGCCAACATCCTTGATATACAACCGTCCACGGAACAGGATCTTCACGTACTTCGCCACCTGAAGCGGGTTGTAGCGTTGGAAAATTTTCATTCTTGTATCTCCTGCGAATCATACGCTCTTGCGGTGCCACAATCGGCCCGACTGTCCTGAGCGCAAATTTTAATGCCCAATGACTATAGACCAGAACTACGTTGTTACCCAGTGTGCATAAGTTTATTTACCGTTTGATTACAATTATTCAGAATAATCTTTGCAAACCGCCACTGAGGGCAGTATAAGCCGTCGTTTTATCGTGGATATGTGCGTTGACCCGCAAACTGGCATCGCGATTGCGGGAAAACCACATTGATCGCACTTATCATTAAAAGCGCATGACCAAGTGGTCGGATCACCTGCAAACAATAAGGAAACGCCATGACCCTACGTACTATCCTTGCCGCAGCTTGCCTGCTGCTGCCTCTGTGGGCTTGCGCTCACAACATTGAAAAAGGACAACGTGTACCGCCAGTCGGCATTGCTGACCGGGGAGAATTGATTCTCGACAATGATAAGTTTAGCTATAAACCCTGGAATAGCGCGCAGCTCGCGGGTAAAGTGAGAGTTGTACAACATATTGCCGGTCGTACATCTGCAAAAGAGAAAAATGCCAACCTCGTGGAAGCGATCAAAGCCGCAAAATTCCCTCATGACCGCTACCAGACCACCACCATTGTGAATACCGATGACGCCATTCCAGGCTCCGGGATGTTTGTGCGTTCAAGCCTTGAGAGCAATAAAAAGCTCTACCCGTGGTCGCAGTTTATCGTCGACAGCAACGGCGTGACGCGTAAGGCATGGCAGCTTGAGGAAGAGAGCTCTGCGATTATCGTGCTGGATAAAGAGGGCCGCGTAGAGTGGGTAAAAGACGGGGCATTGACTCAGGAAGAGGTGCAGCAGGTTGTCGACCTGCTGCATAAGCTGCTGGCTCAATAAATAGAGACGCGGAAGCCGGGGTTGAGGAATGATTCGCGCGGGGTGTAGTCCAGCGGTTTGCCCTGCCAGTCATGAACATGCGCCCCGGCAGCCGCGGCCACGGCATGCCCGGCCGCAGTATCCCAGATGTTGGTTGGCCCAAAGCGTGGGTACAGCTGCGCATGCCCCTCCGCCACCAGGCAGAATTTCAGCGATGAGCCAATCGAGGTGGTCTGGTGTTCACCCAGCTGTTGCAGATACTCCTGCAGCTCGCTGTCTCTGTGCGAGCGGCTAATCACCACCAGCGGTGGACGCGCATCGCGCACCTGGATCTGCTTACGTACGCCGCACTCTTCCTTCCAGGCCTTCCCGTCTGCGGCGCTGTACATCACTTTCAACACCGGCGCGTAGACCACGCCCAGCACCGCTTTGCCTTTCTCAATCAGGGCAATGTTTACGGTGAACTCACCGTTGCGCTTGATGAACTCTTTCGTCCCGTCCAGTGGGTCTACCAGCCAGTAACGCTGCCAGTGCTGGCGCTCTTCCCAGCTTTGCGGCGCTTCTTCAGAGAGCACAGGGATGTCCGGCGTTAAGGCCTGTAAACCCTGCAGGATCACCTTATGCGCCGCGATATCCGCTGCCGTGACCGGAGAGTCATCTGCTTTGCTGACAACCTCCATGGGTTTACTACCGTCATACACCTGCATGATGGCTTCCCCCGCATCCCGTGCGAGCTGACAAATCTTATCTAGCATTTTCCACCTCTTTGTTAACGCAGTGAGGTTAACTCTTTGTTTTAGTTATATCGTAATGTGAACAATTCCGCTATCTGTGAAGCAATTCCGGTTTCAGGTGACATTTTTCTGTCAGGATTCACATTTCTGTAAGCAACACGTTATAGATACATACTCTTTTGTGGCCTGGATCGAAAAAAGGACTCCTCTGATGATTAAGTTTAGCGCAACGCTCCTGGCGACGCTGATTGCAGCGAGCGTGCAGGCGGCGACGGTTGATCTTCGTATTCTGGAAACAACCGACCTGCACAGCAACATGATGGACTTCGATTACTACAAAGATACCCCGACGGAAAAATTCGGTCTGGTACGTACGGCAACTTTGATCAACGCCGCGCGCGGTGAAGTGAAAAACAGCGTACTGGTCGACAATGGCGATCTCATTCAGGGCAGCCCGCTCGGCGATTACATGGCGGCGAAGGGACTGAAAAAAGGCGAGATCCACCCTGTGTATAAAGCGATGAACACGCTGGACTACACCGTCGGCAATCTCGGCAACCACGAATTCAACTACGGCCTGAAATACCTGCATGATGCGCTGGCAGGGGCCAAATTCCCGTACGTTAACGCCAATATCATTGACGTTAAGACCCAAAAGCCGCTCTTTACCCCTTACCTGATTAAAGAGACAGAGGTGGTCGACCAGGACGGTAACAAGCAGACGCTGAAAATCGGCTACATCGGTTTTGTGCCGCCGCAAATCATGACGTGGGATAAGGCAAACCTCAGCGGCAAAGTCACCGTTAACGACATTACCGAGACCGCGCGTAAATACGTGCCGGAGATGCGCGAGAAAGGGGCGGATTTGGTTGTCGTGGTCGCCCATTCCGGCCTCTCGGCCGATCCGTACCAGGCCATGGCAGAAAACTCCGTGTACTACCTGAGTGAAGTTCCGGGCGTCGACGCGATCCTCTTCGGTCACGCTCACGCGGTCTTCCCGGGCAACGATTTTGCCAGCATCAAAGGAGCGGACATCGAGAAAGGGACGCTCAACGGCGTGCCATCGGTGATGCCAGGCATGTGGGGCGACCATCTCGGCGTGGTGGATCTGGTGCTGAATAACGACGGCGGCAGCTGGAAGGTCACGCAGTCAAAAGCCGAAGCGCGTCCTATTTACGACGCGGCGGCGAAAAAATCACTGGCGGCGGAAGATAAAAAGCTGGTCGACGTGCTGAAGCACGATCACGAAGCCACCCGTGAATTTGTCAGCAAACCGATCGGCAAATCCGCCGACAATATGTACAGCTTCCTTGCGCTGGTGCAAGATGACCCGACCGTTCAGGTGGTCAACATGGCGCAGAAAGCCTATGCCGAGCACTTTATTCAGGGCGATCCGGATCTGGCGAAACTGCCGGTTCTGTCCGCCGCGGCACCGTTCAAAGTGGGCGGGCGTAAGAACGACCCGGCAAGCTATGTGGAGGTCGAAAAGGGCCAGTTGACCTTCCGTAACGCCGCCGATCTCTATCTCTACCCGAACACCCTGGTGGTGGTTAAAGCCACAGGAAAGGAGGTGAAAGAGTGGCTGGAGTGCTCCGCCGGGCAGTTTAACCAGATTGATCCGCACAGCAGCAAGCCGCAGTCGCTGATTAACTGGGACGGTTTCCGCACCTACAACTTCGACGTGATCGATGGCGTGAACTACCAGATTGACGTGACCCAACCGGCGAAATATGACGGCGAGTGTCAGGCGATTAACCCGCAGGCGGAACGTATCAAAAACCTGACCTTCAACGGTAAAGCCATTGATCCCAAAGCCACCTTCCTGGTGGTGACCAATAACTATCGCGCCTACGGCGGCAAGTTTACCGGTACGGGGGATAGCCACATCGCCTTTGCCTCGCCGGACGAAAACCGCGCGGTGCTGGCCGCCTGGATCGGCGCGGAGTCGAAAAAGCGTGGAGAAATTCACCCGGCGGTGGATAACAACTGGCGTCTGGCGCCGATACACAGCGCTACGCCGCTGGACATCCGCGTTGAAACCTCACCGTCGGATAAGGCAACCGCGTTTATTAAGGATAAGGCGCAGTATCCGATGAAAAAAGTGGCGACGGATGATATTGGGTTCGCCATTTATCAGCTTGACCTGAGCAAGTAAAAGAAAAACTGCCCTCTCCCTGTGGGAGAGGGTCAGGGTGAGGGCATCAGGCCGCACATTCCCGCCTTTTACGCCGCCCGCTCGTCCCGATTCGCCATCACCTTCGGCGTATTCACCTCGATCCAGTCCGCCAGCGCGGCGACTTTCTCGCTCACCTCTACGCCAAGCGGCGTCAGGCTATACTCTACGTGCGGCGGCACAACCGGATACGACACGCGATCGACAAACCCGTCCATCTCCAGCGCCTGGAGTGACTGGGACAGCATCTTTTCGCTTACGCCGCCCATTTTACGGCGCAGATCGCTAAAGCGGTGCGTTCCCTCGCGCAGGGCCAGCAGAATCAGTACCCCCCAGCGGCTGGTCACGTGTTTGAGCACCTCCCGGGAAGGACACTGTTCCGCGAAGAGATTGCCATCGCGCATTTGTTCGCTGAGCGTCGGGATCGTTGTTTTCATACTTACCTTTTTGTACGTACTTACTAAAAGTTAGCTATGGTGCTAGTGTGCCACAACACCAGACAAACACGAAGGAGATTCATCATGATCGCGATTACCGGCGCTACCGGCCAGCTTGGCCATCTTGTTATCGAACAGCTGCTAAAAACCGTCCCGGCCGGCCAGATTGTGGCCATCGTACGTAACCCGGCGAAAGCGCAAGCCTTGAGCCAGCAGGGGATTGTGGTGCGTCAGGCTGACTACACCGACGAAGCCGCCTTCACCGCTGCGCTGAATGGCGTGGATAAGCTGCTGCTGATCTCGTCCAGCGAAGTCGGCCAGCGCGCGACACAGCACCAGAACGTGATTAACGCCGCCAAAGCCGCTGGCGTGAAATTTATCGCCTACACCAGCCTGTTGCATGCGGACACCTCTCCGCTGGGTCTGCACGTTGAGCACGTGGCCACGGAAAACGCGCTGGCGGCGTCCGGCATTCCTTATGCCCTGCTGCGCAACGGCTGGTATACCGAAAACTATCTGGCAAGCGCGCCGCCTGCGCTGGAACATGGCGTCTTTATTGGTGCAGCCGGTGACGGCAAGATTGCCTCTGCCACCCGTGCAGACTATGCCGCAGCGGCGGCCAAAGTGATTGCTGAAGAGGGCCATGCGGGCAAGATCTACGAACTGGCGGGCGACCACGGCTGGACGCTGAGCGAACTGGCGGCTGAGCTCAGCAAACAGAGCGGGAAGCCGGTCACCTATCAGAACCTCAGTGAGGCGGATTTTGCCGCCGCGCTGAAGGGGGTTGGTCTGCCGGCAGGGCTGGCGGATATGCTGGCGGACTCCGATGTGGGCGCGTCGAAAGGCGGCCTGTTCGACGACAGCCGTACCCTGAGCAAACTGATCGGCCGCCCGACCACGCCGCTGACGGAGAGCGTCAAAGCCATCCTGTAATTGTTAAGAACTGGTTATTTTTTGTGGCATCCCCTCGGGTCATCTTTGATAATGGAGAGATGACCCATGAGGAGGCTCCCCGTGCAAGGCGTACCGGAACAGTTCATTGATGAGAGAGACCACGCGCGCTTTCGCCATCTGGCACAGGTGCCGGGCATCGAACTCTATCACGCGCATATTTCCCGCTATGCCTTTGAGCCTCACACTCACGAAGCCTTCGGAATCGGCACCATTGAAACCGGTGCCGAGCGTTTTCGCTATCGCGGCACCCAGCATCTCGCCCCTGAAAAATCCGTTGTGACCATGAACCCGGACGAGATCCATACCGGTGAATCCGCCACCGAGGACGGCTGGCGCTACCGGATGGTGTACATCGAACCGGACCTGCTGGAAGAGGTTACCGGCCTCCGGCACTGGTGGTTTAGCGATGTGACCCGTTATGACCCGCTGCGCTCGCAGCAAATCGGCAGACTCATTTATGGTTTGTGGCACACGGACGACCCGCTGGCGCAAAAAGGGCTGCTGCTGGATCTGATTGAGACATTCCAGCCGTTAGCCCACCACGCGCCGGTTATTCACGAAGGGGCACACCGGTTCGAACGGGTGCGTGAGTATCTGCACGATAACTATATGCACGCCCTGACGCTGGACGAGCTGGCCAGCGTCGTCTCGCTGAGCCCGTACCATTTCCAGCGCCAGTTCAAAGCCCATTTTCATGTGACGCCGCATCAGATGCTGATGGCCATCCGCCTGTGGCGCGCCAAGGCGTTCCTCACGCACGGCATGCCCGCAGCAGAAGTCGCCGCCGCAACCGGGCTGACCGACCAGTCGCATTTAACCCGCGCGTTTACCCGCCGCTACGGCATTACCCCCGTGCGCTATCAGAAGCAGGTCGCCCGGCGCTAATGCGCAATCTCATACAATACGCCCCCCTTTGCCCCGCCTACACTGATCGCAACGTGAATCAATGTGGATGGAAAAATGATTAGTGGTGTGTTGTATGCCCTGCTGGCCGGGATGATGTGGGGGCTGATTTTTGTCGGTCCGCTGATCGTGCCCGAATACCCGGCACTGCTGCAGTCGACAGGACGTTATCTGGCGCTGGGGCTGATTGCCCTCCCCCTGGCGTGGCTGGGACGCGCACGCTTGCGTCAGCTTAGCCGTCAGGACTGGGGCACCGCGCTGGCGCTGACCATGATGGGTAATCTTATCTATTACGTGTGCCTCGCCAGCGCCATTCAGCGTACCGGCGCGCCGGTGTCGACCATGATTATCGGCACGCTGCCGGTCGTCATCCCCGTCTTTGCGAACCTGCTCTACAGCCAGCGTGATGGCAAACTGGCGTGGTCAAAAATGGCGCCAGCGCTGATCTGCACCGCCGTGGGTCTGGTATGCGTCAATATTGCCGAACTGCGTCATGGGCGGGTGGACTTCAGCCTCTGGCGTTACGGCTCGGGGATCGGCCTGGCGTTTATTTCTGTCGCATGCTGGGCCTGGTATGCCCTGCGCAATGCGCGCTGGCTGCGGGAGAACCCGGAAAAACATCCAATGATGTGGGCAACGGCGCAGGCGCTGGTGACGCTGCCGATCTCACTGGCGGGATATGTTGGGGCGTGTATCTGGTTAAGCCATCAACAGCCGGACTTCCCCCAGCCCTTCGGACCGCGACCGTGGGTTTTTGTCGGGCTGATGATCGCCATTGCCGTGCTCTGCTCATGGGTGGGCGCGCTGTGCTGGAACATTGCCAGCCAGAAGCTGCCGACGGTGATCTTAGGTCCGCTGATCGTCTTCGAAACCCTGACCGGGCTGCTGTATACCTTCCTGATGCGCCAGAGCGTGCCGCCGCTGTTAACGGCCTGCGGGATCGCGTTGCTGGTAGTAGGGGTGGTGATGGCCGTTAAAGCAAAGCCGGAAAAACCGAGGGTCGTTCCGGCGTCGGAGATGTGATTTTTGCCGGGTGGCGGCTACGCCTTACCCGGCATGATATTAAAACGTTTCCCAGTTCGCTTCAGACGCAGCCGCGACGGGCTGCGCTTTAGGCACGTAGGTTTTTACCGGTGCCGTTTTGGCCGCCTGGTTGCGGATGATTTTAAACACCGCCACCGCGTCGTTCAGACGGGCAGCCTGGTCTTCCAGCGCGGCGGCCGCGGCTGCAGACTCTTCCACCAGCGAGGCGTTCTGCTGGGTCACGCGGTCCATCTCGGCTACCGCCTGGCCCACCTGGTCGATACCGCGGCTCTGCTCGTCAGAAGCCGAGGCAATTTCGCCCATAATGTCGGTCACGCGGGTGACCGCATTAACGATCTCAGCCATCGTGGCTCCGGCTTCGTTAACCAGCTGCGAGCCGGCGTTTACGCGCTCGCCGGAATCATCGATCAGCGCTTTGATCTCTTTCGCCGCCTGGGCGCTGCGCTGGGCCAGGGTACGCACTTCTCCGGCCACCACCGCAAAGCCACGCCCCTGCTCACCTGCACGCGCCGCTTCCACCGCCGCGTTCAGCGCCAGGATATTAGTCTGGAAGGCAATACCGTCGATCACGTTGGTAATTTGCGCGATTTTAGTGGAGCTGGTGGCGATCTCTTCCATCGTACGCACAACGCCTTCGACCACATTCCCGCCCTTCTTCGCCGTTGAGGAGGCATCCAGCGCCAGACGGGAAGCCTGACGCGCGTTATCGGCGTTCTGCTTCACGGTTGCCGTCAGCTGTTCCATGCTGGCTGCCGTCTCTTCCAGGGAAGCAGCCTGCTGTTCGGTACGGGAAGAGAGATCGTTACTGCCGGCAGAAATTTCACCGGCACCAGTGTAAATGGTATCGGCCCCTTCTCGCACCACGCCCACAGTGTTCGCCAGCGAGGTTTGCATCTCCTGCACGTTGCGCGCCAGGATCGCCATTTCATTGTTACCGTCTGCCTGAATCGGCTGGGTCAAATCCCCTGCCGCAATGGCACGGATATGGTTGATGACCTCTTCCAGCGGCAGCAGCAGCACGCGGCGCATGGCTACCCAGCTGGAAATAATCACCACAATCACCAGCAACATCACCGCAGAGAGGATCCACAGGATGCGCTTGTAATCACTTTCATTATCCTGAATGCCTTTATCTGTCAGCGCAGCCTGCGCTTCACGCCATTCACGATAAACCGTCTGCATCGCGTTTTGTTTTTGCTCCGCATTCTGCTTAAACATATCTTCCAGATTGCCCTGGCTCAGCAGAACGTTCATTTGCGTCAGCGTCGCGGAGTATATGCGGTACTGCTCTTCAAGCCGGTTCGCCAGGTTTTCATCCAGCCCCGGGGTATTCGGCAAGGCATAATATTTATCGTAATGGACCTGCGCTTCCGCCAGCAGGTTTTTCGCCGTGTTCACCAGCTCATTTAACTGGCCGCCGTTAATCTGCGAGGCCATGCTGCTTTGCAGGCGCAGCATCCCGCGGTTCAGGGTGACGCGCGCCTGGTTCAGGCTGATCCACGCGTCGGTAAACTCCGCCACATTTTTGCTGGAAAGCTGCGACACGGTGAAGTTGTCTTTATCGTTATTCAGCGCGTTGATAAAGATACCGGCGGAAATCACTTGCATGATGCCGAGCACAAGCAGCACCGAAATGAGAAGGGTAATGACTTTTATACGTTTAAACATGCGTTGCCTTTGTTATATGCAGGTTTGTCTGACGTGGATCTATCGGCAGGCGCGGCGGGTTGTTTACTGTTTCTCCACTTTTAAAAAGTTTCTAAAGGATTTTCCCGAGCCCATTCAGGGAGTTAAAAGAGCTATTTTTTTGTGATCTGCATCGCATTTTCATCCTTCCCTCCTAAGGGTTATAGCATCACCATAAAGATGCATTTAATATGCAATTTATATTATTGATGACGAGGTAACTGCTATGGCCTTTCGCGACCAACCCCTCGGCGAGCTGGCGCTCTCCATTCCTCGCGCTTCTGCGCTGTTCCGTAAATACGATATGGATTACTGCTGCGGCGGTAAGCAAACCCTGGCACGTGCGGCTTCACGCAAAGCGCTGGACATTGAGGTGATTGAAGCAGAGCTGGCACGTCTGGCCGAGCAACCTGTCGACAACGACTGGCGAGCCGCCCCGCTTGTGGAAATCATTGACCATATCATCAAACGTTACCATGACCGCCACCGTGAACAACTGCCGGAACTGATCCTGCAGGCGACCAAAGTGGAACGCGTTCATGCCGACAAACCTTCCGTACCGCGCGGTCTGGCGAAATACCTGACCCTGCTTCACGAAGAGCTCTCGAGCCACATGATGAAAGAAGAGCAGATCCTCTTCCCGATGATTAAGCAAGGAATGGGAAGCCAGGCGATGGGGCCTATCAGCGTGATGGAAAGCGAACATGATGAGGCGGGCGAACTGCTGGAGGTGATCAAGCACACCACCCACAACGTCACCCCGCCACCGGAAGCGTGCACCACATGGAAAGCGATGTATAACGGCATTAACGAGATGATCGATGACCTGATGGAGCACATCAGTCTGGAGAATAACGTTCTGTTCCCGCGGGCATTAGCGGGGGAATAAAAAAGCCCGGTGCCGCTAGCGCTTACCGGGCCTACAACGTCCTCGAACGTAGGCCGGGTAAGCGTCAGCGCCACCCGGCAACATGCTTACCGCATGCCTGCCATCCGTTTCTTACCGATAAACATCCAGCCCAGCCCCAGCGCGATAAACCACAGCGGCGTGACGATCAGTGCCTGACGGGTATCATCTTCCAGCGTCAGCAGAACCAGTACGAACACGAAGAACGCCATGCACACCCAGCACATCAGCTTGCCCAGCGGCATTTTGTAGATTGATTTTTCATGCAGGTGTGGACGCTGCTTGCGGTACACCAGGTATGAACACAGGATGATGGTCCAGACGAACATGAACAGGATCGCAGAGACCGTCGTGATCATGGTAAACGCGCCAATCACGCTTGGGTTCACGTAGAGCATTACCACGCCGCCCAGCAGGCACATGCAGGAGAAAGTCAGCCCTTTCGCCGGTACCGCACGTTTAGACAGCTTCGCGAACGCGCTCGGCGCCACGCCTTCCTGCGCCAGACCAAACAGCATACGGCTGGTAGAAAACACGCCGCTGTTGGCCGACGAGGCCGCAGAAGTCAGCACCACGAAGTTAATCAGGCTCGCGGCAGCAGGCAGACCCACCAGCACGAACAGCTCAACGAACGGGCTCTTGCTTGGCACCACTGAACTCCACGGCGTCACAGACATAATGATGATCAGCGCGAAGACATAGAACATGATGATACGCACCGGAATGGAGTTAATTGCGCGCGGCAGTGATTTCTCCGGATCTTTGGTTTCCGCAGCGGTCGTACCGACAAGCTCAATCCCCACAAAGGCGAACACCGCGATCTGGAAGCCCGCAAAGAAGCCACTGATGCCTTTCGGGAACCAGCCCCCATCATTCCACAGATGGGTGAACGATGCCTGAACACCGGTTGGGGACTGGAAGTGCGTCAGCACCATCACCAGACCCACCACGATGAGTCCGACAATCGCCACGATCTTGATCATCGCGAACCAGAACTCCATCTCACCGAACATTTTAACGGTGGCAAGGTTGAGGCTCAGCAGCAGCACAATGACTGCCAGCGAGGCCACCCAGTCCGACAGTCCCGGGAACCAGAACTGCGCGTAAGCCGTGATCGCCACGACATCCGCCATACCGGTCACCACCCAGCAGAACCAGTAGGTCCAGCCCGTGAAATAGCCTGCCCACGGCCCGAGCAGGTCAGAAGCAAAGTCGCTGAAGGATTTGTATTCGAGGTTCGAGAGCAGCAATTCACCCATTGCACGCATCACGAAGAACAGCATAAAACCGATAATCATATACACAAATATGATTGACGGTCCGGCGAGACTGATGGTTTTGCCTGACCCCATAAACAGCCCGGTACCGATGGCACCCCCAATGGCAATAAGCTGAATATGACGGTTTGTGAGATTGCGCCGTAGCGACTGTTCAGACGACGCCTCTTCGTCGGCGACGACTTTGACCTGATCTACCATGTGATATTTTCCTGTTTATGCCTGTCTGTGTTGTTAAGGCTCTTCTGGCCTTTAAATACGTCAAAAGATGACGTTCCCCGTGTAAGGGCTAATCGATATTAGGTAAGAATCGGCGGGATGAACACTATGATTTAGATATTATGTTAACAATATGTTGAAAGTGAGTGTCATATCACTCATACAGCGCGAAACAGCTCACAAAAATACACGCAACAGTTTCGTTTGCAAGATAAAATATTGATTACGTCGTAACTATAGGTTTTAACACTATTTTCCCCTCCCCAACCGGGGAGAGGAAATAAGAAAAGTCGATTACAGAATTTCCAGCAGCTCGACTTCAAATACCAGGGTGCTGAATGGCGGAATGGACGCGCCAGCGCCACGTTCACCGTAAGCCAGGTTATGCGGGATAGTCAGTTCCCATTTGGAACCGACTGGCATCAGGGTCAGCGCTTCGATCCAGCCCGCGATAACGCCGTTCACCGGGAACTCAGCCGGTTCGCCGCGCGCGACGGAGCTGTCGAAGACGGTACCGTCGATCAGTTTACCGGTGTAGTGGACGCGAACGTGGTCGGTACGCGCCGGGATTGCGCCGTCGCCCTGATTGATCACGCGGAACTGCAGACCGGACTCGGTGCTGTTCACGCCTTCACGCTCACGGTTCTCTTCGAGATATTTCACACCTTCGGCTGCCATCTCTTCAAAGCGCGCACGACGCACGGCGTCAGCACGTTCGTGGATTTCACGCAGCGCACGGTGTACGACATCGACCGGAACGGCAGGCTGTTTGCCTTCCAGCGCGTCAGCAATACCCGCCACCAGCGCTTCTGGTAACAGACCTTCCAGGCCGGATTCGCTCAGTTGCTGTCCTACCTGCAAGCCGATACCGTAACTTGCCTGCGCTTCGATAGTGTCAAAAGTCGGGGTGGTCATGGGTTTTCCTTCCATCACATTTAAAGTAGCGGGCAGCATATCAGCCATGCCCTTATGGGTAAAACTTTGTCTGAAGTTAAGGTGACAAACCGCGACGAAACAGAAACAATAGAGAGAACCAGGATTAATCCCGAACTGATGTCACGGATGTCGGGTTTGCTACGTCGTTCAGGCAGTTAGCAAACTATACTTCGGAGCACAGGATAAAAAAGACGCGGAGCAGGAGGAGTGCCATGCCCGGGCGATTTGAACTGAAACCTACCCTGGCGAAAATCTGGCAGGCGCCGGACAATTTTCGCATCATGGATCCGCTGCCGCCTCTGCATCGCAGAGGGATCATCATTGGCGCGTTGATGGTGATCGTGGGCTTCCTGCTTCCTTCCGGTGGCGATGATGTCGATACCGCGCCCGTCACCCGCAACGCTCAGTTGGACATTCAGTCGCAAACGCGACCGCAGCCTGACGCACAACCCATCCAGACGCAACTCGTCACCCCGTCGAACGATCCGGGTCAGGTCGCGCCGGTTGAGCCGGAGCCCATTCAGGATGAACAGCCGCAGGAGCAGGCCGCCACCCCGTCTGCGCCACCGGCACAACAACCCACCGGTATTGAACAGCAGTGGCGTTCCTATCGCGTGGAGCCGGGCAAAACCCTGGCGCAGCTGTTCCGCGACCACAACCTGCCGCCGACCGACGTCTATGCCATGGCGCAAGTGGAAGGCGCGGGTAAGCCGCTCAGTAACCTGCAGAACGGGCAGATGGTGCAGATTCGCCAGAATGCCAGCGGTGTGGTGACAGGATTAACGATTGATACCGGCAATGGTCAGCAGGTGCTGTTTACTCGCCAGCCTGACGGCAGTTTTATCCGGGCGCGTTAAAAACCGGTTTCTTTAAAAAGCAAAACGCCGGCGCAAGGCCGGCGTTTCAACGTGAGCAGAGTAAAAAATTACTCAGCTACAACGTTAACAACCAGTTTAGCGAACACTTCGCTGTGAACCTGGAAGTCAACTTCGTGCTCACCAGTGGTACGCAGAACGCCGTTCGGCAGACGAACTTCGCTCTTAGCCACTTTAACGCCTGCTGCAGTAACTGCATCAGCGATATCGCGGGTACCGATGGAACCGAACAGTTTACCTTCGTCGCCAGCTTTGGAAGCGATGGTAACAGTGCCCAGTGCGTTGATTGCTTCAGCGCGAGCATTAGCAGCCGCCAGAACGTCAGCCAGTTTGGCTTCCAGTTCAGCGCGACGTGCTTCGAAAAACTCTACGTTTTTCTTGGTAGCTGGAACAGCTTTACCCTGTGGAACCAGGAAGTTACGAGCGTAGCCCGCTTTAACGTTTACCTGATCACCCAGGCTGCCCAGGTTTGCTACTTTATCAAGCAGAATAACTTGCATTACCTTATCCTCTTAAAGTCGTATTAATGGACCGTGCCCGATTACTGATGACGATCAGTGTACGGCAGCAGGGACAGGTAGCGAGCGCGTTTGATAGCGCGAGCCAGCTGACGCTGGTATTTTGCACGGGTACCGGTGATACGGCTTGGGACAATCTTACCGCTTTCGGTGATGTAGTTTTTCAGCGTAGCGATATCTTTATAGTCGATCTCTTGAACGCCTTCCGCGGTGAAACGGCAGAACTTGCGACGACGGAAATAACGTGCCATATGGCTAGTCTCCAGAATCTATCAAATCAATCTGCTCGGCATGCAGAACCATTTTGCTCAGACCGTTCTTTGCCTTGTGGCAAGAAATGAACCCCTGAACGATTACTGCACTACCGACCGTTAAACTGTGAGTAATGGCCTGGTTTTCGTGTCCGCTAACAATAACGGGCATTTGGCACCACGCCTGCCGGTGAAAGCCGGCTTCCTCCTGCACAGAACGATGCTCAAGCACGAACTGGCAGTGAGGAATTCCTGATGGACTGACCTTTCGAAGGGGAGTCCTGCACACGGTGCCGGACAACACCAGACGGTTGGTCATCAGAAATTACTCTTCAGAATCCCCAGCTTCAGCATCATCAGCGGTTTCGTTTGCGAAATCATCGCGACGCTCACGGCGCTCGTCTTTCGCTTTAACCATCGGAGATGCTTCGGTAACAGCGTGCTTGGTACGCATAACCATGCTGCGGATAACGGCATCGTTGAAGCGGAAGGTAGTTTCCAGCTCATCGATCACTTCCTGCGGAGCTTCAACGTTCATCAGAACGTAGTGTGCTTTGTGCAGTTTGTTGATCGGGTAAGCCAGCTGACGGCGGCCCCAGTCTTCCAGACGGTGGATCTTGCCTTCTGCACCAGTGATGGCAGCAGTGTAGCGCTCGATCATGCCCGGAACCTGTTCGCTCTGGTCAGGATGGACCATAAAAACGATTTCGTAATGACGCATCGAATTGCTCCTTACGGATTATTCAGCCTCCTGTCTGGGTCAGCCGAGGCCCGGGGAGGCAAGGAACGTGTTAAAGGTCGGCTGAAAAATTGACGCGTCATAATACTTGCGCGCCCCCGGAAACTCAAGCTGATTGCACAAATAATTCGCACAAAGCGTAAAGCTGGTCTAAGTGGGTGATTTAAAATTAATCGCATCAGGAAGCGGTGTTTTTTTGAACAACTGCATCAGAAATGGTCACGCATCCCCGCCGGATGAGTGATTACACTTTAATCAGAGATCACCTGAATTAAAGAAGGAGCATCCCCCTCTCACAGCACGCAGTCGTGGAGCGCAAATCATGAAAAAAATCGCATTAGCCATTATGGCGGCGCTTTTGCTCAGTGCAAACGCGATGGCAGCCATCAAAATAGACGGCCGGCAGGCCAGGAACATGGATGATGTGCAAAGCTTGGGCGTAATCTACATTAATCATAATTTCGCCACTGAAAGTGAAGCAGATCAGGCGCTTAATGAAGAAACCGATGCACAGGGCGCAACCTACTATCACGTCGTTCTGACGCGTGAGCCCGGCAGCAACGGCAATATGCACGCCAGTGCAGATATTTACCGATAACGCTTTAACGCTAGCACCAGGAAAGCCAACAACGAGAACATAGCCATAGTTTACGTTGCCCCCTGCCCGGGGGCTTTTTTTTGTGAATGGCTCTGAAATACCACCGGTTACAACTGTTTTCGGTATTCCAGAGCACTTATTCACTTCTGCCCGTAATAGGCATTCGGGCCGTGCTTGCGCATGAAATGCTTGTTCATCAGGTAATCATCAATGCCCTGAAGCTGTGGGTTGATGCCGCGGGCAATCCACGCCATGCGTGCCACCTCCTCCATCACGACAGCATTATGTACCGCGTCGTGAGCATCTTTTCCCCAGGCGAACGGACCGTGCTGATAGACCACAATACCCGGCGTATGCAACGGTTCAGTTTCACCCAGCGTATCGATAATCACCTTCCCGGTATTGAGTTCGTACTCCCCTTCCACTTCAGCCTGCGTTAACGCGCGGGTGCAGGGAATGTCGCCAAAGAAGTAGTCCGCATGAGTCGTGCCCAGCGCCGGAATAGCCAGCCCCGCCTGCGCCCAGGCCGTGGCATGGGTCGAGTGGGTATGCACGACGCCGCCCAGTGATGGATAGCGTCGGTACAGCGCCAGATGCGTGGCCGTATCTGAAGAGGGACGCCATTTTCCCTCCACAACCTGTCCGTTGAGATCCACCACCACCATATCGTCAACGGTCATGGTGTCATACGCTACGCCGCTCGGTTTGATCACCACCCGCCCCTGCTCGCGATCGATAGCGCTGACATTGCCCCAGGTGAACGTAACCAGTCCGTAACGCGGGAGATCCATATTGGCCTCAAAGACCTGCTGCTTGAGCTTAAGCATATTCAGCCTCCAGTAACCCCGCCTGCGCCATGCGCTCGCGTACCCAGTCCCGGGCTTTTGCCACTTCCGCGGCCGGGTCGTCCGACGTTTCACTCCACATCTCAATCAGGTACGGCCCGCAGTAGCCTGTCTGTTTGAGCGTCTGGAAGCACCGTTCAAAATCCACCACCCCGGTGCCGAACGGAACATTTTTGAATACGCCAGGACGGGTATCTTTGACGTGAACCGCCACGATATGCCCGATCCCCGCCTGCAGCTCCATTTGTACGTCGTTATCCCACGCCGACAGATTGCCGATATCAGGATAGAGCTGGAACCACGGGTTGTTCAGGTAGTGCGCGTAGCCCAGCGCCTTACTGATGGAGTTCATCAACGGATAATCCATGATCTCCATCGCCAGCGTCACCTGCGCGCGGCTGGCCATCTCGACGCTCTCTTTCAGGCCGTCACGAAAACGACGGCGCGTTTCATCATTAGCTTTCTGGTAGTAAACGTCATACCCGGCGAGCTGAATCACGCGAATGCCAACATCCTGCGCAAAACGAATGGCTTTACGCATGATCGCCAGCCCCTGCGCACGCACAGCATCATCTTCGCTGCCAAGCGGAAAACGACGGTGGGCGCTGAGGCACATGGAAGGCACGCGCACGCCCGTTTCCGCGATAGCGCTCACCAGCGCCAGACGCTGTTCGCGGCTCCAGTCGAGGCGAGAGAGGCGCGCATCCGTCTCATCCACTGACATTTCGACAAAATCGAAATCCAGCTGTTTTGCCAACTGCAACCGCTCCAGCCAGCACTCCCCCGCAGGGAGTGCCTTTTCATAGATGCCAAGCGGGACCTGTTTTGACAACATACCCGCTCCTTAGCCCCAAAGCTGAGCGATTGAGCGTTTGAACTGACGCGCAGCTTCCACCGGAGAGGCCGCATCACGAATGCTACGCCCCGCAATAAAGACGTGAATCGGGATGCCCTTGAACAGCGGCAGGTCTTCCAGCGCCAGACCACCGGTAACGGTCACTTTAAAGCCCATATCCGCCAGGCGTTTAATCGCATTGATATCCGCATCGCTCCACGCCACGCCTGCGGCCTGGGCATCACGACTGCGGTGATAAACCACCTGCTGAATGCCAGCCTCGCGCCACGCCTGTGCCTGCTCCCAGGTCCAGAAACCGGTCAGTTCGATCTGCACATCGCCGTTGAACTCTTTTGCCACGTCCAGCGCACCTTTCGCGGTGTTGATATCCGCACAGCAGATCACGGTGACCCAGTCGGCGTTAGCTTCAAAGCACATGCGGGAGAGAATTTTTCCGGCGTCAGCAATTTTGGCATCTGCCAGCACGATTTTGTGTGGATAGAGCGCTTTCAGGTCGCGAACGGCGCGAACGCCCTCGCCTACGCACAGAATGGTGCCCACTTCGATGATGTCCACTTCTTCGGCGATCAGACGGGTGGTTTCGTAAGCGTGGGACAACGTCTGGTTATCCAGCGCAACCTGCAACATCGGTAATGACATATTCAATTCCTCTTAAACGGCCGCCGCAGTGGCGTTATCAATTAAATCCAGAACGTCCTGCGCAGTGCGGCAGGCGCGTAAACGGTCAAAATTCGCTTCGTCATCAAACAGATTAACGATCTGCATGATGCCGACCTCCTGATGGGTGTTGGCATCCACGGCCGCCATGGTGATCAGAATGTCGACCGGGTCGTTATCTTCATGGTTAAACACCAGCGGCGTTTTCAGCGTCACCAGCGCGAAGCCGGTTTTCTTCACGCCCTCTTCCGGACGGCCATGCGGCATGGCCAGGCCTGGCGCAATGACAAAGTAAGGGCCGTGCTGCGCCACGCCATCAAGAATGGCCTGGTAATAACGCGGCTCGACCACGTCAGCCTTAACCAGTAAGTCCACGCTCAGCTTGACCGCTTCCTGCCAGGTGCTAGCCTCAGCCTGTAAAAGGATGGAGTTTTTCTCCGCCAGCGAATCACGTAGTTTCATTGGGCGTCCTTACTTCACGTCTTGTGGGAAGTGTTCTTTGATCACGTCCAGCAGCTTGGGGCCGAAATCTGCTGGCGACAGCATGTTGCGGACGCCCACCACATATTTATTGCCCGTCACGGTAATTTCACCGGCGATATGGGTAGAGGCGATGATGATATCCGCGCCGTTCAGCTCGCTTTTGTATTCGCCCACTGCACAGCTGTTTACCGTGTGGTCAATGTTGGACTGGGTTAAAAACTGGTCCACTTTCATCTTCATGATCATGGAGCTACCTTGCCCATTGCCACAGACAGCCAGGATACGTACGGTCATAATCGAAACTCCTTAATGAGCAGAAACTTCTGCTGTTTGTTTTTCCGCATCTTCTTCAGCGCGCAGCGCGCGACCCGCGAAGAACATATAAGCCAGTGCAATCAGGATGATGACGGCCATAAAGACCAGTCCGACGGAGGCGAAGCCCTGCATCATCGGTGGGGCCAGAATTGACCAGTCCGCCATGCCCATCCAGGCGCTCATACCGGTGAGCTTGACCGCCCACACGCAACCGAAGATTTCCACCATGCCCATCACCAGGCAGATCTTGAGCGCTGCGCGCCAGCCGCCAAAGTGGTTCGCAAAGACGCCGATGGTGGCGTTGGAGAAGAACATCGGGATAAAGCCAGGAATGATCAGAATGGACGACCCGCAGCCCACCAGGATGCCCACCGCAATCAGCTGGCCGATGGTGCCCCACATAAAGCCCCAGACCACCGCGTTTGGCGCGAAGCTGTAGATAGCGGCGCAGTCGATGGCCAGCACCGCGCCGGGAATCAGGCGCTGGGAGATCCCGTTGAAGGCTTCGGAGAGCTCAGCAACGAACATACGGACGCCCTGAGTAATGATGAAAATCGCCACCGCGAAGGAAAAACCGGTCTGCAGGATATAGACTGTCCAGTGGGTTTTCCCCGCCATCGCCTGCACCACGTCAATACCGAAGGAGAGCAGAATGGCCCCGAAGAAAATGGTCATCACAATGGCGGTTGAGACGATGTTGTCGTGGAAAATATTCAGCCAGCCCGGCAGCTTAAGATCTTCAACGCTGTCCTCTTTTTTTCCCAGGTACGGAGCAACTTTGTAAGCAATCCAGGAGGCAAACTGCTGCTGATGGCCGATGGAGAAGCCACAGCCGTCAGTGACGTCTTGCGTCGGCTTGTACATCATGTTGGAGGTGATCCCCCAATAGAGCGATACCAGCACGGCCGTGCAGATAATCGTGGTCCACATGGGGTAACCGAAGATAAAGAGAGACACCGCGATCAGCCCTGCCTGCTGGAACATGATGTGCCCCGTCAGCATGATGGTGCGAATACCGGTGATGCGGCGCAGCAGAACGTAAAGGATATTCAGCGCCAGCGCGAGCAGAACCGCGTAACCCACCCAGCTGTAGGCATCCCCCATGCGATCGATGGTGGCCATCATTGAGGCGTAGGTATCTGAGATCGCGCCGTTGATGCCATACACTTCCGACATTTTCGCCACGACCGGCTTAAAGGTGCTGGTCAGGATGCCAGACCCTGCCTGCAACAGCATGAAGCCGATAATGGTCTTAATCGTACCTTTGATAATCACGCTCACGCTTTTACGCAGCAGGATATAACCCAGGCACGTCACAATCCCCAGCAACAGCGGGGCATTAGTCATTACCTGATTAAAGAAAACGGTAAAGACGTTGTAGAGGATCTCCATAACTCTCTCCAGCAATGAGAACACAAGGGGCAATCCCTGTGAGATTGGTGTCATCACTCTATTAATCACAAATAGTCACTACAAGATTGAATTTGATTATTTGTGATGTATCCCGCAAATTATTTCCCTGCAGTAAGTAATGGCTTTCTCATTCGCACTGAAAAATAAAATTAATCCATATAATTCATACAATTAATGTTTATCACAAACTCGTTTAACAAGGTAAAAGCGGCAAAACCGTGAAATAGAACAGATAAAATTCCGCATTTTTACCATTGCAAAGTGCGTTAAAGGATGCCAGCATTAATCATAACAAATCACATTGTGATTAATTTTGATTAAAGCAGGAGTGAAGACGATGAGTAAAGTGAACACCATCACCCGTGAATCATGGATTCTGAGCACCTTCCCGGAATGGGGTAGCTGGCTGAATGAAGAGATCGAACAGGAAAACGTGGCTCCAGGTACTTTTGCAATGTGGTGGTTGGGTTGCACCGGCATCTGGCTGAAGTCAGAGGGTGGCGCGAATATCTGTGTTGATTTCTGGTGCGGCACGGGCAAACAGAGCCACGGCAACCCACTGATGAAAAAAGGGCATCAGATGCAGCGTATGGCGGGTGTCGAAAAACTACAGCCGAACCTGCGTACGACACCGTTTGTGCTTGATCCCTTTGCGATTCGCCAGATCGATGCCGTGCTCTCCACTCACGATCATAACGATCATATCGACGTCAACGTGGCGGCGGCTGTGATGCAAAACTGCCCTGACAACGTGCCATTTATCGGGCCGCAGACCTGCGTGGATTTATGGGTCGGCTGGGGAGTGCCAAAAGAGCGTTGCATCGTGATGAAGCCAGGCGACGTGGTGAAAATCAAAGACATTGAAATCCATGCGCTGGATGCCTTTGACCGTACCGCATTGATTACCCTGCCAGCCGATCAAAAGGCCGCGGGCGTTTTGCCAGACGGTATGGATGAGCGTGCAGTCAACTATCTGTTTAAAACCCCTGGCGGTTCCCTCTACCACAGCGGTGACTCTCACTACTCTAATTACTATGCGAAGCACGGTAACGAACATCAGATTGATGTGGCGCTGGGCTCCTACGGCGAGAACCCGCGCGGTATTACTGACAAGATGACCAGCGCCGATATGCTGCGCATGGCGGAAGCACTGAACACCAAAGTGGTGATCCCGTTCCACCATGATATCTGGTCGAATTTCCAGGCCGATCCGCAGGAAATCCGCGTATTGTGGGAGATGAAGAAAGATCGCCTGAAGTATGGCTTCAAGCCGTTCATCTGGCAGGTCGGCGGCAAATTCACCTGGCCGCTGGACAAAGATAATCTCGAATATCACTACCCGCGTGGTTTCGATGATTGCTTCACCATTGAGCCTGACCTGCCATTCAAGTCCTTCCTCTGATTGTGCAGCCGCCTCGCCAGACAGGATGCCTAGCGAGGCCATATTTCTTTTAGTATTTTCAGGCTATTTCAAATATCATCTTTTCAAATCAATTCTTATCGGAATAGCTCATGACGGAAGCGCAACGGCATCAAATTCTCCTGGAACTCCTGGCGCAAACAGGGTTCGTCACCGTCGAGAAAGTGATCGAACGTTTAGGGATCTCCCCGGCAACGGCGCGGCGGGATATCAACAAGCTGGACGAAAGCGGCAAACTGAAAAAAGTCCGCAACGGGGCAGAGGCCATCAGCCAGCAGCGCCCTCGCTGGACCCCAATGAATATCCATCAGGCACAAAATCATGATGAAAAAGTGCGAATTGCCAGAGCCGCGTCACAGCTGGTGAATCCCGGCGAGAGTGTGGTCATCAACTGCGGCTCCACGGCGTTTCTGCTGGGTCGCGAAATGTGCGGCAAGCCGGTGCAAATCATCACTAACTACTTACCGCTCGCTAACTATCTGATCGATCAGGAGCACGAGAGCGTGGTGATCATGGGCGGCCAGTACAACAAGAGTCAGTCCATTACGCTCAGCCCGCAGGACAGCGAAAACAGTCTCTATGCCGGACACTGGATGTTTACCAGCGGCAAAGGCCTGACCGCGGATGGCCTGTATAAAACCGATATGTTGACCGCCATGGCGGAACAAAACATGCTCAACGTCGTGGGCAAGCTCGTGGTGCTGGTCGACAGCAGCAAAGTGGGCGAGCGCGCAGGAATGTTATTCAGCCGCGCCGAACAGATCGACATGGTGATCACCGGCAAAGGCGCCAACCCGGAAATCCTCCAGAAGCTGGAGGATCAGGGCGTAAAAATCCTGCGCGTTTAAAGGTGCTGGCGGAAAAACGCTACCGTGGCGTCCAGCGCCGTTGGCGTGATGCGGTGGCGGACGCCCGCTTCCCACAGGCACGTCAGATTACCGTCCCGTCCTTCATGCTTTAACGCCTGCTGTAGACGGAAAGTGCCTTCGGGCGGTACCACATCATCCGCATCACCGTGCCACAGCAGCAGCGGGCGATCGGCCAGACGTGGCAATGCCCGGGTTACCTCCCACTCTGCCAGCTTCGCCGTCACTTCCGCGACATCCTGAGGGGGGAAAAGGGTCTTCGCCAGCGACGTAAAATAGCCCGAGCCCATCAGACAGGCGACGGACGTCACGTCAGGATGATGCGTCATAATCCCCAGCGCGGCCATCCCCCCCATCGACGCCCCGGCCACGGCCAGTCGATTGTCGGCCACCAGCCCGGCCTCATAAAGCGCATCACGCAACCCGGCAAACTCGGTCAAACTGCCGTGAAGAATGTGCCAGAACCGCCCAAGCCGCGCCTGTTCATCGCCCGTGAAGCGTGCGCCGTGGTCGGGAGCATCCGGCATCACTACCCGAAACCCCGCCTGCGCCAGCGCCACTGCAAAATAACTGTAAACCAGTTTTGATGACGTAAACCCGTGATAGAAAACGACAACCGGTAGCGGTTTATCACGTTTGCCCGCGGGCGTCGCGTGTAAAATCTCATGGTCGCCGAGGTGGCGTATTTCAATTTCAATCATTGTCGACCCTCTGCGAATGTATGATTCATAATGTTGAGAACTGGGTTACGCTTTCACGTCATTTTCATTCGAAATATACGTCCCAGCTAACACTTCGGGAACATTCCCCCGCAAACTCAATTCACAGACAACTACACTATGGCTATCAGGAAACGAGATATGGTTATGCGCAGGTTTGCTGCTTTATTGCTGGTGTTTCTGCTCAGTGGCTGTAGCGCGCTGCAGGGTACGCCGCAACCCGCTCCACCGGTCGCCGATCATCCACAGGAGATTCGTCGTAATCAGACGGAAGGATTACAACGAATGGGCACCGTCTCCGCGCTGGTTCGCGGTTCTCCGGATGACGCAGAAGAGGCAATAAAAGCACAAGCCGTCGCCGCCAAAGCAGATTACTACGTCATCATTATGATCGACGAAACCATCATAACGGGACAGTGGTACTCACAGGCAATTTTGTACCGTAAATAATGGTTTTCCTTTGAACGACATTTACACTGCTTTGCGTCCATAGACATTTTCCTGTCCACAATAAACTCCACGACCGCGTCAATGGAAGGGAGTTTATTCGCGAAGGATTGCCCGGCGGATACCGGAGATATGTGAAATGGAGCTGACGATGAAACGAACTCTTGCTTTGACCTCTCTGTTGCTCTCAGCAGGCCTGGTGAGCACAACCGCGCAGTCGGCAGAATTCGCCAGTGCTGATTGTGTGACTGGCCTGAATGAAATTGGCCAGATCTCCGTGAATAATATCTCGGGGAGCCCGCAGGACGTTGAACGTGTCGTGGCATTAAAGGCCGATGAGCAGGGTGCTTCCTGGTATCGCATCATCCAGATGCAGGAAGATAACCATATTGACCACTGGCGGGTACAGGCCATTCTCTACGTATAATCCCCTCCTGATAAAAGCCACTTATTTTTAGTGGCTTTTCGTTTTTGCAAATTTTTTATCTCTAATAAAACCAATTAACAACAATAAAATAACATTTTGTTACACTAATTTAGTAAACGTAATCTCTGCTCTGCCGTTGAAGAACCATACCTTTTCAATAATGAGCAATTTATGATCACTGTTTTTCGCCGTGCAGGCCTGGGGGCGAAGCTATCGCTACTTACAGGCGTCAGTGTCGCCACGCTATTTCTGCTGTTCACTTTTCTGCTCAGCCAAAAAGCCAGCCAGCAGCTTGAAGCCCTTGCGGTAGAGGATCTGCATAATCAGTCCACCGGTATGGTCGACATGGTGCAGATGTTTAACACCAGCCTGAGTGAAGAGGTGGAGAGCTATACCCGGCTGTTTACCACCTTTTTACCGCAGCCTCTGAGCATTGATGCTTCTCAATCCCAGACAATTAATGGGCTCAGCGTTCCACTGCTGAAAGGGGGAGAAACCGGGCTGCATGAAAACAACACCCTGTCGGACGATTTCCTGAACCGTACAGGCGCCATTTCCACGCTGTTTGTACGCAGCGGTAATGACTTTGTCCGCGTCGCCACGTCCCTGCGCAAAGAGAATGGCGATCGGGCGATGGGTACCGTTCTGGATGCCTCCAGTCCGGCCTTTGCCGCCGTTAACAAAGGTGAAGTCTACCGCGGCCTGGCCCTGTTATTTGGCAAGCGCTACATCACTCAGTACCAGCCGGTTAAAAATGCCGAAGGGCAGGTCATTGCGATTGTCTTTGTCGGGGTGGACATCTCTCACTCCTGGAACGTCATGCGCGAGAAAATCCTGAACCGCCGCCTGGGCGAGAGCGGTCATTTCTTTGTGCTGGATCGCAGCAATGGCAAAACCCGCGGGCAATATCTGTTCCACACCACGGAAGAGGGGCAATTGCCCAGGTGGGACGTCGCGACGCAGCAACAGCTGCTGGGTGACAAACCTGGCACGCTGGAACGCACAAGCGACGATGGACGCACGCTGAAAATGGCGTACACCCCGCTGCCAGGCTGGAACTGGACTATCGTGGGCGAAGTGGATAAATCGGTGCTGCTCGCAAGCGTCAACGCCATGCGCGACCGTTTCCTGCTGGCTGGCGTGGTCTTATCCATTCTCTTTGCAGCTCTGTTCGTGGTGCTTATTCGCCGGATGCTGACCCGGCCACTGCGCAACGTGATCCATCTAGCCCGGCAATATGCCGCGGGCGATCTCCGCTCCAGCCTGCCCGTAACGCGCCAGGACGAGGTAGGGCAGTTGATCGATGCCATCAACGGCATCGGCGGCGGCCTGCAAAAAATTGTGCTGCAGGTTCGCGAAGCCGCAGGTGAGATCCATTTGGGCACCAACGCGCTGGCCTCCGATACCGGAGAGATTTCAGAGCAGATCAACAAGCAGGCGAGCAGCGTGGAAGAGACCTCCGCCAGCATGGAACAACTGGCCGCGACCGTACAGCAAAATGCCGCCAACATGGAGCAAACGCAGCAGCTGGTGGGGGAAACCTCGCTCGCGGTCCATCAGGGTGGCGAAACCGTCGCCCACGCCGTGTCGACCATGGATGACATACGCGAAGCGTCAAAACGCATTGAAGACATCACCCGCGTGATCGAGTCCATCGCTTTTCAGACCAATATTCTGGCGCTGAATGCGGCAGTGGAAGCGGCCCGCGCTGGCGAGCACGGTAAAGGGTTTGCGGTCGTCGCGCAGGAAGTCCGTGCCCTGGCGGGGCGTAGTGCGAATGCAGTGAAGGAGATTGAACAGCTGATTGGCGATACCCTCAGAAAAGTGAGCGAGGGTCACGCGCTGTCTGAACAGACGCGCCTGGCGATGGATGCCATCATCGTTCATATCGATAACATCAGCCAGCTGGTCACCGAGATTAACCATGCCTCACGCGAGCAATCCGCGGGGATCGGTCAGGTGAATCTCGCCATGACCCATATTGGCGAAGCGTCGCATATCAATGCCGATCGCATCTCACGCAGCGAACAAACCGCACTAACGCTGCGCGAGAAGGGCTCACATCTGACCGAACTGGTGAGTCTGTTCCAGCTTAAAAACTAGCCAACCCTGCCCGTGGCGCGCAGCAGCAGGTCACTTTGTACCTGCTCGCTCATCAGCGTACCGCCGCGGGTATCCAGCATCATGCGGCACCACGCCTGCGCCACCGGGGGCGACGCGTGCCGCAGCATTTGGCTACCGGCGCCCAGTAAAAAGAGCTGTTGAGCAATCTCCCTGCCCTGTGCCTCCTGCGGCTTACGCAGTTTTTGCTGAAGCTGTCGCCAGCTGCGGTCGAAGTGTCTGTCCTGCCCTTTTACCTGCGCAAACTCATCGGCAAGCAGGTCGTGAATACCCGGCTGCTTCGCCAGCACCCGCAGCACGTCCAGACACATGATATTGCCTGACCCTTCCCAGATGCTGTTCACCGGCATCTCGCGGTACAGACGGGGAAGTTCACTCTCCTCGCAATATCCGACGCCCCCCAGCACCTCCATCGCTTCCGCCACAAACGGAATGCCCGCTTTACACACGCTAAATTTCGCCGCCGGGGTAAACAGCCGCGCCCAGGCAGCCTCCTGCGGATCGGCTCGTTTATCCCACGCCCGGGCCAGACGGAACAGCAGCGCCGTTTGCCCTTCCAGCATCAGCGCCATTCGGCTTAAGACCTCGCGCATTAATGGCTGGTCGATGAGGTTTTTGCCGAACGTCTGCCGCTGATGGGCGTGATACAGCGCCACCGAGAGCGCCCGACGCATCAGTCCGTGGCTCCCCAGCGCGCAGTCAAAGCGCGTCAGCCCGCCCATTTTCAGTATCTGCCGAACCCCTTCGCCCTCTTCCCCCAGTAGCCAGCCGGAGGCGTCGAGAAACTCTGCCTCGCTGCTGGCATTCGAGCGGTTGCCGAGCTTGTCCTTAAGGCGCTCCAGCCGCACGGCGTTGCGCTGTCCGTCAGGCAAAAAGCGCGGAACAAAAAAGCAGGATAGCCCGCCTTTTGCCTGCGCCAGCACCAGATGGGCATCGCTTTGCGGGACGGAGAAAAACCATTTATGCCCCACCAGCCGGTAACTGCCGTCGCTACATTTCTCCGCTTTGGTGGTGTTGCTGAGCACGTCTGAGCCGCCCTGTTTTTCCGTCATCCCCATGCCGATCAGCAGCCCGCGTTTTTGTCCCGCCGGAGCGAGATGGGGATCGTAGCGATCGCTCAGTAATGGCGTCAGCCAGTGCCGGAAAGGTTCAGGTAGCGCCTGCTGCAGCAGCGGTGTGGCGGCAAACGTCATGGTGACGGGGCACAGCGTTCCGGCTTCCACCTGCGCATGCAGTACAAATCGCGCGGCCCTGGCAACAAAGGAGCCTTTACGCGCCTCCTCTTCCCATGCGAGGTTATGTACGCGGTTGGCACACAGTCCCTGCATCAGCAAGTGCCACGCCGGGTGAAAGCGGACGTCATCCAGCCGTTCCCCGGTGGGGTCATAGCGCAATAACTCCGGCGGATTCACGTTCGCCAGCCTGCCCAGCTCCAGCGATTCCGCAGTACCTAACTGCTGGCCGATGCTGGCGAGAAGCTCGATATCCCACTCAGCACCTTCGCGGGTCACCGCGTCACGCAGGGCACAATCAGAAAGGAAAAGGTTGCTGTTTGAGAGTGGTGAAGGTTGATTAAAAACGGTATGGGTTTGCCAGTGCATGCTGTTTCCCTCCTTCAGTGGCAATGAAGGTAAGTATGGACAGACCCCGATAACGCTGCATGGGAGTGCGGTCACACAGTAGCGATCCCGCTGATATCATTCGTGAAATAGCTCACATAACATAAGAATAAACTATTTCACCACCTCTTCTTTGTTGAATAATTTATTCCCCCCCTTTCAGTGAGGAAAGTTATGCAACCGAATGCGCACAAGCGAGCATTAATTGCAGGCTCCATTGGTAATTTTATCGAGTGGTATGAGTTTGCGGTCTATGGTTTTCTCGCAACCGTCATTGCGAAGAATTTCTTCCAGCTTGAAGGCGAAGCGGGGCTGACCAGCCTGATCCTTACCTACGCCTCGTTTGCCATCGCTTTCTTCTTCCGTCCGCTGGGGGCGGTGGTGTTTGGTCGCATCGGCGACCGGATTGGCCGAAAGCCGACGCTGATTATTGTGCTGGTGTTGATGACGCTCGCCACCGCCGCCATCGGTATGGTGCCGGTCTATGCCAGCATTGGCATTGCCGCGCCGCTCATTATCACGCTCCTGCGCATCCTGCAGGGGTTGTTCGCGGGCGGCGAGTACGGCGGTGCGGTCTCACTGATGACCGAGTTCGCCCCGCGCGGCAAACGCGGCCTGTACGGCGCGTGGCAGTCCTTCACCGTGGCGCTGGGCTTGTTAGCGGGCGCAGGCATTGTGGCGCTGCTCTCCGCCCTCCTCACGCCGGAAGCCCTGCACGACTGGGGCTGGCGCATTCCATTCTTCCTGGCGTTGCCTATGGGTATCGTGGCGCTGTGGCTACGTGTCAGTATGGAAGAGACGCCAGGCTTTGTGCAGCAGCAGGGAAAACCGGTTGCCGCTCAGGCGGATACCGTCGCCACGCTGAAAGCCATCATGTTGGGAATTGGCCGGGTAATGGTGTGGTCCGCAGCGGGGTACACCTATCTGGTGATTATGCCGACCTATCTGCAGTCAGCCCTGCATACCGGGTTTAACCAGGCGCTGCTGATCGCGGTAATTTCGAATATCGGTTTTGCGCTGACGATTATTCCGTCAGGGATCCTGAGCGACAGAATTGGCCGCCGCACGGTGATGATTATCGCCACCGTTTTGCTGCTGATCCTCGCCCTGCCGTTGCTGAAAATTCTGCAGGCGGAGTCCAGCACCCTGGCGGTGAAGACAGTCGTGGTCCTGATTGCAGGCGGTCTGGTAGGCATGCTGGCAGGGCCGGGGCCGGCAATGCTCTCTGAGATGTTCCCGACGCGCGTGCGCTATACCGGGCTTGGGCTGGCTTACTCCCTGTCGAATGCGATTTTCTCGGGCTGTGCGGGGCTGATTATCACCGGGCTGATTAAAGAAACGGGCAACCTGAATATTCCGGCGTATTACGTGATGGCGACGGCGGTAGTGAGTATTGTCGCGCTGATGACGCTGAGGAAGGATGACCATTTGCGGTCGTTAGAGGAGTGAGGTTGTTTTGCCGGGTGGCGGCTTCGCCTTACCGGGCCTACAAAACCGTAGGCCCGGTAAGCGAAGCGCCACCGGGCGAAAATCAGCTACGCTGACGCACTGCTTCAAACAGACAGATGCCCGTTGCAACAGAAACGTTCAGGGAGGACACGCTGCCCGCCATCGGGATGCTGATCAGCTCGTCACAGTGCTCGCGGGTCAGACGACGCATACCTTCGCCTTCCGCCCCCATCACCAGCGCCAGACGGCCGGTCATTTTACTCTGGTACAGGGTATGATCCGCTTCACCGGCGGTACCGACGATCCAGATGTTCTCTTCCTGCAGCATACGCATGGTGCGTGCCAGGTTGGTCACGCGGATAAGCGGAACGTTTTCCGCCGCGCCGCAGGCCACTTTCTTCGCCGTCGCGTTCAGCTGTGCAGAACGGTCTTTCGGCACGATCACCGCGTGCACACCCGCCGCATCCGCGCTGCGCAGACACGCGCCGAGGTTGTGCGGATCGGTTACGCCATCGAGGATCAGGAAGAATGGATTCTCCAGCTCAGCGATCAGATCCGGCAGATCGTTTTCCTGATACTGACGACCCGGCTTCACGCGGGCGATGATCCCCTGGTGAACCGCGCCTTCGCTTTTCTCATCCAGGAACTGGCGGTTTGCCAGCTGGATCACCACACCCTGTGCTTCCAGGGCATGGATCAGCGGCATCAGACGTTTGTCCTCACGCCCTTTCAGAATAAAGACTTCCTGAAAACGCTCCGGTGCGCGCTCGAGAAGGGCCTGCACCGCGTGGATGCCGTAAATCATTTCACTCATTGATGGTTCTCATTATGACTGTTCTTTTCCCTCTCCCCTTCGGGGAGAGGGTCAGGGTGAGGGGAATTTTACTCCGCCTGCTTTTTCTTCGCTGCGCGCTTCGCTTTAGTGGCAGCCGCTATTTTCTGCGTCTTCGCGGAAGGCTTTTTCGCTGAGCGAGCTTCTTTCTTCGCCGCCTTCGGCTTCTGCTTTTTCTCGCCGCGGAACGCGCTGTCCGGCTCGAAGTTAACCTTCTTCCCGGCCTGACGGCGCTTGCCGCTCGCTTTACCGTTGCCGCCTTTTTTCGCCCTTTCACGCTCGGTTTTGCCGACGTTACGCGGCGCGCGTTCGCTGGAGATCAGGCTGAAGTCGATCTTACGGTCGTCCATATTCACGGCCTCGACCTTCACTTCCACACGGTCGCCCAGACGATAGGTCTGACCGCCCGATTCGCCAATCAGACGCTGGCCGACCTGGTCAAAGCGGTAATAGTCGTTATCCAGGCTGGAGACGTGCACCAGACCGTCGATAAACAGCTCATCCAGACGAACGAAGAAGCCAAAGCCGGTCACGCTGGCAATCACGCCTTTGAAGATGTTACCCACCTGGTCCAGCATAAAGTCACACTTCAGCCAGTCCGCCACGTCACGCGTGGCTTCGTCGGCCCGACGCTCGGTCATGGAGCAGTGCTGACCCAGCTGCAGCATCTCTTCCATCGAATAGTGGTAGCCACCGGTTTCAGTGGTGTTTCCTTTATGGCCTTGCTCCTGCGCCAGCAGATACTTGATCGCACGGTGCAGAGAGAGGTCAGGATAACGACGGATCGGCGACGTAAAGTGGGCGTAAGACTGCAGCGCCAGGCCGAAGTGACCACGGTTTTCCGGATCGTAAATCGCCTGCTTCATTGAGCGCAACAGCATCGTCTGCAGCATTTCTGCATCCGGACGGTCGCCAATGGACTCCAGCAGTTCAGCGTAATCACGCGGCTCAGGTTTGTTACCACCCGGCAGCTCCAGACCCAGTTCAGCCAGCACGGAGCGGAACGCGGTGATGGCTTCCGTCGACGGCTTATCGTGAATACGGAACAGCGCCGGCTCTTTGGCTTTTTCAACGAAACGTGCCGCCGAGATGTTCGCCAGGATCATACACTCTTCGATCAGCTTGTGCGCGTCGTTACGCTGGGTCTGTTCAATACGCTCAATACGACGTTCGGCGTTGAAGATAAACTTCGCCTCTTCGCTCTCAAAGGAGATCCCGCCGCGCTCCTCGCGCGCCTGATCCAGCGTTTTGTAGAGGTTATGCAACTCTTCGATGTGTTTGACCAGTGGCGCATACTGTTCGCGCAGATCCTGGTCGCCCTGCAGCATATGCCAGACCTTGGTATAGGTCAGGCGCGCATGCGAGCTCATTACCGCTTCGTAGAACTTGTAGCCGGTTAAGCGCCCTTTGTTGGAGATGGTCATCTCACACACCATACAGAGGCGATCAACCTGCGGGTTCAGGGAGCAGAGGCCGTTAGACAGCACTTCCGGCAGCATCGGCACAACCTGAGACGGGAAGTAGACCGAGGTACCACGGCTGCGCGCTTCGTTATCCAGCGGAGTATGCGGACGAACATAGTAGCTTACGTCGGCAATTGCCACCCACAGACGCCAGCCGCCGCCGCGCTTTTTCTCACAGTAGACGGCGTCATCGAAGTCGCGAGCGTCTTCACCATCGATCGTGACCAGCGGCAGGGAGCGGAGATCCACGCGGCCCACTTTGGATTCTTCCGGGACTTCTTCACGCAGGCTCTCGATCTGCTCTTCAACCGCTTTCGGCCAGATATATGGGATTTCATGGGTACGCAGCGCCATATCAACGGCCATGGTAGTCCCCATGTTGTCACCGAGCACTTCGACGATTTTACCCACAGCTTTGGTACGACGGGTTGGGCGCTGGGTGAGTTCAACGACCACCACGAAGCCCATGCGCGCGCCCATCACCTCTTCAGGTGGGATCAGAATGTCGAAGCTCAAACGGCTGTCGTCCGGCACCACGAAGCCCACACCCGCGTCGGTAAAGTAGCGGCCAACAATCTGGCTGGTTTTTGGCACCAGAACGCGTACGACACGCGCTTCGCGGCGACCTTTACGGTCGGCGCCCAGCGGCTGTGCCAGGATCTGATCGCCGTGGATGCACATTTTCATCTGTTCAGATGAGAGGTACAGATCGTCTTTACGCCCCTCAACGCGCAGGAAGCCGAAGCCATCACGGTGACCAATGACGGTCCCTTTCAGCAGATCGAGGCGTTCCGGCAGCGCGTAGCACTGGCGGCGGGTAAAGACCAGTTGCCCGTCGCGCTCCATGGCGCGCAGGCGACGGCGAAGCGCTTCAGTTTGCTCTTCACCTTCAATGTTTAATTCAACGGCAAGTTCTTCACGGTTGGCGGGTTTTTCGCGTTTTGTTAAGTGTTCAATGATGAACTCGCGGCTGGGGATAGGATTCGCGTATTTTTCGGCTTCGCGTTCCTGGAAAGGATCGTGTGACATGTCGGTTCCTCCGTTGTCAGCTCCGGTGGAAATTTTCTTCATTCCACCAGCAATAATTTATAAAGCGGTTGATTCTCTTCAACCAAATCGGCCAGCGTGTAGTTGTCCAGTTCCTTGAGAAAACGTTGCACGGCCTGAGAAAGCGCCTGTTTCAGGCGGCAAGCGGGCGTAATGTGGCAGAACTCACTGCTGCAGTTCACCAGAGAGAGCGGTTCCAGTTCACGTACCACATCGCCAACACGAATGCTCTGTGCCGGTTTACCGAGACGGATCCCACCATTCTTCCCGCGGACGGCAGCAACGTATCCGGCACGACTAAGTTGATTGATTATTTTGACCATATGATTACGGGATACGCCGTAGACCTCTGTGACTTCAGAGATGCTGGTCATTTTCCCATCGGGTAACGACGCCATGTAAATCAGCGCACGTAAGCCGTAATCGGTGAAACTTGTTAACTGCACATCAACCTCAGGAAAAAGGGAAATCGCGGACAAACCGCACAGATATTCATTAATGATGATAAACCAGCCAGATAGTTAGGGGCTAATTTATTTGAATGACGGGGCGAAAAAGCGGAGATCCAGGAGCGGTCGCCGGATGGCGCTACGCTTATCCGGCCTACGGGTCTCCCCGCAGGCCAGCAGTCACGAAGATTATGCGTCGAACGGGTCGCGCAGGATCATCGTTTCAGTACGATCCGGGCCGGTAGAGATAATGTCAATCGGCACTTCGGTCAGTTCTTCAATGCGCTTGATGTAATTCAGCGCCGCCTGAGGCAGGCCGCTACGCTCTTTCACACCGAAGGTGGTCTCAGACCAGCCCGGCATGGTTTCGTAGATTGGCTCGATGCCTTCCCAGTCGTCAGCAGCCAGCGGAGTGGTGGTCACTTCGCGGCCATCTGGCATACGGTAGCCTACGCAGATTTTCACTTCTTTCAGGCCGTCCAGGACGTCCAGTTTGGTCAGGCAGAAGCCAGACAGGGAGTTGATCTGCACGGCACGACGCACTGCAACCGCATCCAGCCAGCCGGTACGACGACGACGACCGGTGGTCGCGCCAAACTCGTTACCCTGCTTGCACAGGAACTCGCCGGTTTCATCAAACAGTTCGGTCGGGAATGGACCCGCACCCACGCGAGTGGAGTACGCTTTGATGATGCCCAGTACGTAATCGACATAACGTGGACCCAGGCCAGAGCCGGTCGCCACGCCACCTGCGGTGGTGTTAGAGGAGGTAACGTACGGATAGGTACCGTGGTCGATGTCCAGCAGCGTACCCTGCGCACCTTCAAACATGACGAAATCGCCACGCTTGCGCGCCTGGTCCAGCAGATCGGACACATCAACAACCATACCGGTCAGAATGTCTGCAATCGCCATGACGTCATCCAGCACTTTCTGGTAGTCAACAGCGTCAGCTTTGTAGAAGTTCACCAGCTGGAAGTTGTGATATTCCATCACTTCTTTCAGTTTTTCAGCGAAGGTTGCTTTGTCGAAGAGGTCGCCTACGCGCAGACCGCGACGTGCCACTTTATCTTCATACGCCGGGCCGATACCACGACCGGTGGTACCGATCGCTTTCGCGCCGCGTGCTTTTTCACGCGCAACGTCCAGCGCCACGTGATAATCCAGGATCAGCGGGCAGGCTTCGGAGAGCAGCAGGCGCTCGCGAACAGGGATACCACGGTCTTCCAGACCTTTCATCTCTTTCATCAGCGCAGCTGGAGACAGCACAACGCCGTTACCGATGATGCTGGTGACGTTTTCGCGAAGAATGCCTGATGGAATAAGATGGAGGACGGTTTTTTCACCGTTGATTACGAGAGTATGGCCTGCGTTGTGACCGCCCTGGTAGCGTACAACATATTTAGCCCGTTCAGTCAGAAGATCAACAATCTTCCCTTTACCTTCGTCACCCCATTGGGTGCCCAGTACGACGACGTTGTTACCCATTTTTTTCAAAATCACCGTTTGCTTAAAAATGGATTCTACCATCGCTTTTTCAGATATACAGCACTTTTTGACCTCAGAATATCCCAAATCCGACCACTTTTTGATCAGCCAATCGTTTTCCTCAACATGTAGTAGATCACGATGCCAGCAACCACAAGACCGCCGCCAAAACGACGCAAAATATTATCGGGAAGTTGGCTCATCGTCGCGATCATGCGACGCCACGCGCGCGGATAAAGCATCGGGCCAAGGCCTTCCAGCACTAACACCAACGCCAGCGCGAGCCAAATAGTTGAATTCATTTTTATTCCTTATAAAAGAAAACCACCGCTCCATGGGAAGCGGTGGTTTGAATACTCAAACGAGCCTGAGTTTATCGCGTTGCGTTAGTCGGCGTCTTCATATAACGGAAGAAATCGCTGTCCGGGCTGAGCACCATCACATCCTGGTTGCTCTGGAAGCTATTCTCGTAAGCACGCAGGCTACGGATAAAGGCGTAGAAGTCTGGATCCTGGCTGAACGCATCGGCGAACAGCTTCGCGGCTTCCGCATCACCTTCACCGCGCAGAATACGGCCCTGACGCTCTGACTCCGCCAGCGTCTTGGTCACTTCATAGTCCGCTGCCGCACGCAGTTTCTCAGCCTCTTCCTGACCCTGTGAACGGTGACGACGGGCGACCGCTTCACGCTCAGCGCGCATACGGTTGTAAATCGCCTCGGACACTTCCACAGGCAGGTTGATCTGCTTGATACGCACGTCGACCACTTCGATACCCAGCGCGGCCATACTGTTCGGGTTGATCACCGGCACTTTGCCGTTGGTTTCAGCCTGAACACGTTCTGCCGCTTTAGCGATCGCATCGTCCGCCGCTGGCGTTTCCACTTCGTCTTCCGTGCCCGCTGTACCGGAGTTCAGCGCATCACGCACTTCCAGGGTCAGACGACCGCGGGAGTCGGTCACGATATCCTTCACATCCAGACGACCAATCTCAGAACGCAGACGGTCAGAGAACTTACGTTTCAACAGCACTTCCGCCTGAGAAACGTCGCCGCCGCCTGTCGCCAGGAAGTAACGGCTGAAATCACTGATGCGCCATTTGATATAGGAATCAACGATCAGGTCTTTCTTCTCTTTCGTGACGAAACGGTCGGCCTGGTTATCCATGGTCTGAATACGCGCATCGAGCGTTTTCACCGACTGAATGAACGGCACCTTAAAGTGCAGGCCCGGCTCATAGATCACCGGACGTTTATCACTGTCACGGACGACGCTGCTGAACTGGAACTTAATCCCACGTTCACCCTCTTTCACGACGAAGATAGAGGTATAAAGCACGACCAGTACGATGATGATGATCGCAATAACTGACTTACGCATCCTTATTCCCCCTGACGCTGGTAGTCGTTACGCTGCGCGTTAGCACGGCGTTGGTCCATAATGTCACCATCGTTCGAAGAAGACGTGGTTGTTGCGCTTGTGCTACCGGATGACGCCGGTGGCAGACGCAGCAGGTTGTTGGCACCGCTGGTGTCAGCCTTCGCTGCCGGCGCTGAACCGCCCTTAAGCATCTGATCCAGTGGCAGCACCATCAGGTTTCCGCCTTTGTTGTCATTAACCAGCACTTTACGCGTGTGGCTAAGCACTTTTTCCATGGTCTCGATATAGAGACGCTCACGGGTAATTTCCGGAGCCGCTTTGTATTCCGGCAGGATTTTCGCGAAGCGCGCCACTTCACCCTGGGCTTCCAGGATGGTCTGGGTCTTGTACGCACGCGCTTCTTCAAGAATACGCTGCGCCTGACCGTTAGCACGCGGCTGAACTTCGTTGGTGTACGCTTCCGCTTCACGGATGTACTGCTGTTCGTTTTCACGGGCGGCGATGGCGTCATCAAACGCGGCCTTCACCTCTTCCGGCGGACGAGCGGCCTGGAAGTTGACGTCCAGCAGAGTAATACCCATGTTGTACGGACGAATGGTCTCTTCCAGCTCACGCTGGGTATCGCTACGAATAACGGTACGACCCTCAGTCAGAATACGGTCCATGGTGTATTTACCGATCACCCCACGCAGGGCGCTATCGGTCGCCTGGCGCAGACTGTCATCGGCGCTGGTCACGCTAAACAGATAACGTTCAGGATCGGTAACGCGGTACTGGACGTTCATCTCAACGCGCACCACGTTCTCATCAGACGTCAGCATCACACCAGACGCCGCCAGTTCACGAACCGATTCCACGTTAACCGCGGTCACGTCGTCAATGAAGGTCGGCTTCCAGTTCAGACCCGGCTCAACCAGATGGCTGAACTTACCAAAACGCGTAACGACACCGCGTTCCGCTTCTTTAATGGTGTAGAACCCGGTAGCAGCCCAGATGATTACCACGGCAGCGGCAACAATACCCACTACGCGGCCACCCATTTGCGGGCGCGGCCCCTGGGTGGAATTCCCACCTGAGCCAGAACCTTTACCTCCGCCAAGACCACCAAGCTTCTTGCTTAGCTTGCGGAAGATATCATCCAGATCTGGCGGCCCCTGCTCGCGACCACCTTTGTTGCCATTTCCCCCAGAGTTGCCGCCTTGATTATTGCTGCTTCCCCACGGGTCGCGGTCCTGTCCGTTATTACCGGGCTGATTCCACGCCATGTATATGCTCCATATTTGTTATGCAAGGGCGAATTATTCAGGCATCCCCTTTCTGATCAGACGATATAGTCCGCCAGCGCAGGTTCTTGTTTACAGAGGCGACGCCAGTCAACGATCGGCATACGCACCTGCATCCCCACGCTGCCGTCATCCTCCATCCACTCTTTTTCTATCGCCTGAAGCTGATAAAACCGGCTGCGCAGCCTGCCTTCCTGTGGCGGCAATCGCAGCGTGTGCTGGGCTACCTCACCGGAAAGACGTTCTGTCAAAGCCTGGAAAAGCAGTGGCACACCAATACCGGACTGGGCAGAAAGCCAGACCCGAATCGGTTTGTTCTCTTCATCTCGGTCGATACGCGGCTCGAAATCCTCCAGCATATCGATCTTGTTCATCACCAACAGGGTTGGGATCTCGTGGGCGTCGATCTCTTCGAGCACCACGTTTACCGCGTCGATGTTCTCCTGCACGCGGACGTCTGCCGCGTCAATCACGTGCACCAGCAGAGTCGCCTGTCGCGTCTCCTGCAGGGTGGCTTTAAACGCCGCCACCAGGTCATGCGGCAGATGACGGATAAACCCAACGGTATCCGCCAGCACCGTCTCGCCGACGTCGGCTACGTCGATACGACGCAATGTGGGGTCCAGGGTCGCAAACAGCTGGTCTGCGGCATACACCTGGGCCTCGGTAATCTGGTTAAACAGGGTGGATTTACCGGCGTTGGTATACCCCACCAGCGACACCGTCGGGATGTCGGCTTTTGAGCGCGCGCGGCGCCCTTGCTCACGCTGTTTCTCAACGCGTTCCAGACGTGAGAGGATCTGGGTAATACGGCCACGCAGTAAACGACGGTCGGTTTCGAGCTGGGTCTCACCCGGACCGCGCAAACCAATCCCGCCTTTCTGTCTTTCAAGGTGGGTCCAGCCACGCACAAGCCGCGTCGCCAGATGGCGCAACTGCGCCAGCTCAACCTGCAGCTTACCTTCGTGGGTACGTGCACGCTGAGCAAAAATATCTAAAATCAACCCTGTGCGATCGATAACACGGCATTCGCAAAGACGTTCCAGGTTACGTTCCTGAGCCGGAGACAACGCATGGTCAAACAGCACGACTGACGCGCCGGTTGCTTTTACGGCATCCGCAATTTCTACTGCTTTACCTTCACCAACAAAATACTTTGGGTGCGGCGCTTTACGGCTACCGGTAATCACCTGCAATGCTTCGACACCGGCGGAAGAGACCAGAGATTCAAACTCCTGAAGGTCTTCCATATCTTTGTCTTGCGTAAAATAGATGTGTACCAGCACCGCCTGCTCACCGGCATCATAACGGTCAAACAAGCGTAAAATCCTCAAAAAAGATCAGCGGGGAACGCAGGATCGCTGGCTCCCCGTGTGGATAACAGCGCGAAACCTTATTCGGTGTCTTCGCTGTCCTGCGCTGGCGCTGAAGAGCCCTGCGCGTTACTGCCATGATGGTAGTTACTGCCCGTGCCGCCGCCCGCGTTATTGCTGTGATGAGAGACCGGACGAGACGGAACAACAGTAGAGATAGCGTGCTTGTAGACCATCTGGCTGACCGTGTTTTTCAACAGGATCACGAACTGATCGAAAGACTCAATCTGACCTTGCAGCTTAATACCATTCACCAAATAAATAGAAACTGGAACACGTTCCCGACGCAATGCGTTCAGGAACGGATCTTGTAAAGATTGCCCCTTAGCCATTCTATCTTTTCCTTATATGCTTGTTTTGTACTTAGAACCTTGCGATTCTGAAAAATTGCGCACGATACGACTCAATTGTACACATTCAGTGAGCGATATCACCAACAACCTCAATCACTTCGTTTAACGCCTGTTGTGGTTTTTCACTGTCTAGCCAGTGAACCCCCTCCCAACCGCGCAACCAGGTGATCTGGCGCTTCGCTAACTGTCTCGTGGCGCAAACACCTCGATAAACCATTTCATCGTATGAAATCTCACCTTCAAGATACGACCACATCTGGCGGTATCCCACACAACGAACGGAAGGCATGTCCGTATGCAAATCTCCACGGGCAAATAGCGCCCGCACTTCTGCTTCAAAATCTGAAGCTAACATCTGATGAAAACGCTGCTCAATTCGTTGATGGAGCAGTTCACGGCTCGCCGGGGCGATGGCGAACTGATGCACCTGATACGGTAGAGCGTCTCCTGACGTTTGCGTCAGTTCCGTTAAAGTTTTACCCGAAATGAAAAAAACTTCCAGTGCCCGGGAAAGCCTTTGCGGATCATTTGGATGGATTCGCGCTGCCGCTACCGGGTCAATCTCCGCCAGTTGCTGATGTAAAACGTCCCAACCCTGCTCTGCCGCCTGCTGCTCAATCTTTGCTCGTATTTCCGGGTCCGCTGATGGCAGAGGAGAGAGCCCCTCCAGCAACGCCTTGAAATAGAGCATGGTTCCGCCAACCAACAGCGGTATACGTCCCGCCGCGGTTATCTCGGCCATCTCGGCTAAGGCATCCCGGCGAAAATCCGCTGCGGAGTAGGCCTGAGCCGGATCGAGAATATCCAGCAAACGGTGCGGTGCCGCACGCAGCTCTTCTGCGTCAGGCTTCGCCGTGCCGATATCCATCCCCCGATAGATGAGGGCGGAGTCGACGCTAATCAACTCTACAGGCAAAACTTTACGCAACTCGATGGCGAGCGCCGTTTTGCCGGAGGCCGTTGGGCCCATTAAAAAAATTGCCTTAGGCAGGCTCGCCTTACTGACATCAATCATGTTTCAGGGCGTTCATCGCCGTTTGTAAATCAACAGGTTGCAATAACCCACCCGGCGGCGCTTTCACCAGATGCGGACAGAGGCGTTCAACCTCCGCCAGCACGCTAATGGCCTGTGCCATGCTCCACGGCGCGTGTTCGCTGGCCAGATGGCGGGCGATCCACTGCGCGGTGTTAGCGGCATCAAACGATGTTTGCTGCGCCAGGTAGCCTATCAGTTCAGGAATCAAGTTTTGTAAATTTTGTTGGCGTAAGGGTAAAGGCACTGCACGAATTGTCACATGTTGTGGTTCGAGCACGATTTCAATCCCCATCTGCGCCAGTTGCGGCTCCGCACGCTGCAATACCCTTGTTTCTTCGGGGGATATCTTCAGGCGAACCGGGATCAATAACGGCTGCGCACAAGCCGCATTTTCGCCCGGCGTCAGCTGGACCTGTTTGAGCCAGCGTTCAGCGACCGGCAATGCCAGTAGCATCAATTTGCCGTCACGTTCAAGCAGCGCCATATCCGGCGCGATGATCGTCAGCACCCGGCCAAAACTCTGGCTATGGCCGTCCAGAGAAGGCTGAGGAGCCGGAAGGGATTCTTTACGCTCCACAGCCGGCGTTTCCAGCAGTTTGCGATACAACGCCCCCTGCTGCTTTTGATAGCCAGGCTGGGCATGCGGGTAGTTGGCCCCCGTCGGGCGCGGTGCAGTTCCTGCTGAGGAGAAACGCGGGGCTTCCGGTTCCCGGGCAACGGCAGGCTCCGCAAAATGGTTACGGCCCGCAGCAACACGGTTTTCCGGGAACGGGCGCGGCGCAGCTTCTGCCTGTTCCAGCGGCAATGTCGGTTCTACCTGCTGCTGCAGCACGCTGAGCACGCCCTGATAGATAAAATCATGCACCAGTCGCGACTGGTGGAACCGCACTTCATGCTTGGCAGGATGCACGTTCACATCCACCTGATGCGGGTCAATCTCCAGATAAAGCACGAAAGCGGGCTGCTGATCGGCCCCGAGCTTGTCTTCGCAGGCCTGACGAATGGCGTGATTAATGAGACGGTCGCGCATCATGCGGCCGTTCACGTAACAATACTGGATCTCCGCGAACGCTGCGCTGCTGGCGTTCGGGTCAGCCACCCAACCGCGCAGCGCCAGATCGCCATGCTGCCACTCAATAGCCAGCGCCTGTTCCAGAAACGGTGTACCGCAGATTGCCCCCAGACGGCGCTCTTTCTGCCCCCCCTCTGCCACCGCGCGATACTGGCGCATCACCTTGCCATTATGGCTAAGGTTAATGGTGACATCGAAACGGGCCAGCGCGATACGACGAATGATCTCGTCGATATGCCCGAACTCGGTTTTTTCGGTACGCATAAACTTGCGGCGGGCAGGCGTGTTATAGAACAGATCTAATACTTCAAGCGTCGTACCGACAGGATGCGCCGCGGGTTTGACCGTCACGTCCATATCGCGCCCTTCGGCGTATGCCTGCCATGCTTCCTGCTGGTCCGCGGTGCGGGAAGTCAGCGTTAAACGCGAAACCGAGCTGATACTGGCCAGCGCTTCGCCGCGAAACCCGAGGCTGATAATCGCTTCCAGGTCATCCAGAGAGGCTATTTTACTGGTGGCGTGACGGGCCAGCGCCAGCGCCAGCTCGTCTTTTTTAATGCCGCAGCCGTTGTCACGAATGCGAATCAGCTTTGCGCCACCGCGTTCGATATCAATATCAATGCGGGTCGCGCCCGCATCGAGGCTGTTTTCCACCAGCTCCTTCACCACCGACGCAGGGCGCTCCACCACCTCACCGGCGGCGATTTGGTTCGCAAGCTGCGGCGGTAGAACCTGAATCGGCATGAATGCTCCTTAGTTTGTCGCGGTCATCTCACCCGGCAGCGCGGCACTTGCCGTCTGGGCGGCGCCGCCCTGCGGCGCGGACTGCAGCGGATGTGCCTCGAAGTATTTACGCAGACCGTTATAAATCGCTTCGGCAAGCTGTTGCTGATAGCTGTCGCTGCCCAGCAAGCGTTCTTCACTGTTATTGCTGATAAAGCCGGTTTCCACGAGAATCGAAGGAATATCCGGCGAACGTAGAACCCCGAGACTCGCATGCTCCGGACGGCACTTGTGCAATGCCCCGATGCCCTGCAGCTGGTTCAGTACGTTAGTGGCGACATCATACCCGACGCGCTGGGAATGACCGAACTGTAAATCCAGTACCGCCTGGCTGAGATACGGGTCAGACTGGCTGTTAGCCAGCACATCCCCGGCACCGCCTAACAGTTCAGACTGTTTCTCGTGCTCTTCAAGCCAGTTGGCCATTTCACTGTTTGCCCGGCGGTTCGACAGTACCCATACCGATGCGCCCGTCGCGTTACGGTTTGGTGCGGCATCGGCGTGAATGGAGACCAGGAAATTGGCATTCTGCTTGCGCGCTACATCTGAGCGGCCCATCACGGAGATAAAATAGTCGCCGTCACGGGTGAGCACGCCTTTAAACATCGGGTCGTCGTTTAACAGCGCCCTGAGCTTGCGGGCAACTGCGATAGTGACGTTTTTCTCCTGCGTACCACCCGGGCCAATCGCGCCAGGATCCTGACCGCCGTGCCCCGCATCAATCGCAATAATCACTTTGTCACCGCTGACCACGCGGCGTGCGCTGGCCGCAGGACGCGTAACAGTATTGCTGCTGGTGACGCTGGTTATGCGGTCGCTGTCTGTTTTGAAGGGATTACGCGCCGGTTCTGAAGGACGCGGGGTATATACCGGCGCTTCCACGCGTTTCGCGACAACCGGCGGCGGTGGAGGCGGCGGCACGTCTGCATTGATGGTAAACACCACCGTATAGTTCGCACCATTTTGCTGCTTCACCGCCTTCGTTTTGCCCTTTTCGGTCAAATCGACCACCAGACGCAATGACTGACTATCTTTTGGCGTGCCCGAGCGAATACTTTTCACCAGATTGTTACCGCTGAACTGCAGCGGTAATCCCTGGATCACGCCGGTCTGTTTGATATCCAGCGCCACGCTGTGGCTGTCTGGCTGTGAAAATGCATATTCAGGATCGCCCATAAAGCTGAACGTGATCCGGGCCTGGCTTTCGCCGTTCGAGACCTGAATATCGGAGAGGTTTGCCGCCCCGGCCTGCGCGCACAGCAGTACCGTGGTAGCCAGCAACCAATTTTTAACGCGATTTATCATCCCGTCATCCCTACGCTTAACCGGCCAGACGCGCCAGTAAGGAACTGCCTGATGAGGAGACCGCACTGATGCGAGCCTCACGCCCTTGTGCCTGGTAATCTAAGTGAATTTCGACATCCGGGTCAGGCAGGACACCCGCACCTTGTTGCGGCCACTCCACCAGGCAGATGGCATCATTGGCAAAATAATCACGGATCCCCATAAATTCCAGCTCCTCAGGATCCGCAAGGCGGTATAAATCGAAGTGGTACACCATGAGATTTTCAAGTGTGTACGGCTCTACCAGCGTGTAGGTTGGGCTTTTCACATTCCCGTTATGCCCTAACGCCTGCAAGAAACCCCGGCTGAAGGTGGTTTTACCCGCCCCTAAATCACCATACAGATAAATGACAGTTGCCCCCTGACAGGCCTGCGCCACGCGCTTGCCGAGATCTAAAGTGGCTTGTTCATCAGGTAAAGGAATCGCTCGATTAGTCATTTTCTACGTCAATCACATCCGGGTTAACCACACGCCGCAGCGTGCAAAAGAGATCGGTGGCCAGCATACCGCGTGTACCGTAACGCGCAGCCAGTTTATCTGCCGCGGCACCGTGGGCCACGCAGCCCGCGCAGGCTGCATCATAAAGGGGAAGTTTCTGTCCAAGCAATGCGCCAATGATACCGGAAAGCACATCGCCCATGCCGCCGCTCGCCATGCCCGCGTTTCCGGCATCGATAATGCTCTGAGCCGCATCACTGGCGACAACGGTTCCTGCCCCTTTCAAAACGGCAACACCTCCGTAACGTTTTACCAGACGCTGAGCAGAAAGTAAGCGATCGCTTTCAATTTCTGCCACGCTGCAGTTAAGCAGGCGCGCGGCTTCGCCGGGGTGTGGCGTCAGAATGCGATTGTGACGCTTATCCGGATTGATTGCCAGAAGGTTCAGCGCGTCGGCATCCCACAGCATCGGTTTACGAAAATTCTCGACCTTTTGCAGAGCCTGTTTACCCCACGCCTGCTGTCCAAGACCGGGTCCAATGACAACCACATCCGCCCATTCCAGACTTTCTTCAAGGGTCTGGAGCGTAAGCTCATGGACCATCAGCTCCGGTCGGGCGGTAATTATCGGCGCAATATTCTCAACGCGAGTGAGCACTCGCACTAAACCTGCACCGCTTCGTAATGCCGCTTCACCGGCCATGCGGATAGCGCCCGCCGTACCGTGATCGCCCCCCACTATCACCAGCTTGCCGTGATCGCCTTTATGGGACGTCGGGCGTCGGGGCGGAAGCCACGCAGCAAGGTGAGACGCATCAAAACGCGCGATGCGCATTTCCTGTCCTGCCAGCCAACTCTCCAGCCCCAGCGCATGGTGGTGCAACACGCCGACCACGTCCCGTGCTTTGCCGGTCAGCAAACCCGGTTTCAGGGCGATGAACGTCACCGTGTGCGCAGCCTGAATCACCGCCCCCGGCGTCGCTCCTGTTTGTGCGAGCAGACCCGACGGAATATCCAGCGCGACCACCGGCGCGGCGTGCCGATTGGCGTGTGTAATGAGCGCAGCAATGTTCTCGCGAGGCGCGCTACGCAGGCCGGTGCCCAGCAGACCATCAACAATCAGATCAACATCCTCTGGCCAGACGATATCTGGCGCATGAATCACTCCGCCTGCGTTCAGCCATGCCTCCCGCGCCGCGCTGGCCTCTTCCGGCAACGGTTTATCACTTTCGAGTGCCAGCAACGTCACGCGGATCCCCGCAGCCACCGCAAGACGGGCAACCACGTAACCGTCACCGCCGTTATTGCCGTGTCCGCACATTATTAGCCAGTGTGCAGCCTGCGGGTACGCGCTGCGGACAACGTTAAACGCCGCCTCGCCTGCCCGCTGCATCAGTTCATAAAGGGTGATACCGAGACTGTCAGCCGCCTCTTTTTCGGCATGCCGGAGCGCGTCCGCATGCCAGATGGAATGTGGTATACTTGCGGGGTTTTTCTTCACCGTATGGTCCGTCATGTCACAGCCCCTCGATCTCAATCAGTTAGCGCAAAAAATTAAACAGTGGGGTGCTGAGCTCGGCTTCCAGAAGGTAGGTATTACCGATACCGACCTCTCCGCCAGCGAGCCGAAACTACAGGCCTGGCTGGATAAACAATACCACGGCGAAATGGAATGGATGGCGCGTCATGGCATGATGCGCGCCCGTCCACACGAGCTTTTGCCGGGCACGTTACGGGTCATCAGCGTGCGCATGAACTACCTGCCCGCCAACGCGGCGTTTGCGCGTACGCTCAAAAATCCCTCACTGGGTTACGTCAGCCGGTACGCCCTGGGGCGTGATTACCACAAGCTCTTGCGTAACCGCTTAAAAAAACTCGGGGAGACTATTCAGCAGCACTGTGTTTCGCTGAATTTTAGACCCTTTGTCGATTCTGCGCCCATTCTTGAGCGCCCGATCGCTGAAAAAGCCGGGCTTGGCTGGACAGGTAAGCACTCACTTATCCTTAGCCGCGACGCCGGTTCATTCTTCTTCCTGGGAGAACTGCTGATTGATTTACCGCTGCCGGTGGACGGTCCGGTCGAGGAAGGCTGTGGGCGCTGCGTGGCCTGTATGACCATCTGTCCGACAGGTGCCATCGTCGAGCCCTACACCGTTGATGCACGCCGCTGTATCTCCTACCTCACCATCGAACTGGAAGGGGCGATCCCGGAAGAATTTCGACCGCTTATCGGAAACCGGATCTACGGCTGTGACGACTGCCAGCTCATTTGCCCGTGGAACCGCTATTCGCAGCTCACGGATGAAGAGGATTTCAGCCCGCGTAAGGCGCTCCATGCCCCGCAGCTCATTGAACTGTTTGCCTGGACCGAAGCCTGGTTCCTGAAAGTGACGGAAGGGTCGGCCATCCGCCGTATCGGCCATCTGCGCTGGCTGCGAAATGTTGCCGTGGCGCTGGGCAATGCCCCGTGGGATGAAGCGAATATCCGGGCGCTGGAAAGCCGTAGAGGTGAGCACCCACTTCTTGATGAACACATAGACTGGGCGATTGCGCAGCAAATTGAGAAGCGTAATGCCTGCGTGGTGGAGGTGCAGCTTCCTCAGAAACAGCGGCTGGTGAGGGTAATCGAAAAAGGGCTCACGCGGGATGCGTGATATATTCACAGCCTGTGAATAAAAATAAAAATTCAAGCGCCATCTGGGCTTGAGAAGAGATCAAGTGATCTCGATAACATTTTGAAATGAAAATTTATCCTTAAAATACAATGCATTAAAAAGATACTATTCACCCTGCTAACTTTTAGACCGGTTCCGCTAAAGCGCAGTTTCTGTGGATAACTCTGTTTACAAGAGTATTTCAGATGCAATAGAAAACGTCCTCAACGAGGTTATTCGCTGTGGATATTTTGGAGACGAAGAAGAATTTGGAGCGGGAAACGAGACTCGAACTCGCGACCCCGACCTTGGCAAGGTCGTGCTCTACCAACTGAGCTATTCCCGCTTGGGTGGTCTGTGCTTTACAGCACTTTTCAAATTTTGGAGCGGGAAACGAGACTCGAACTCGCGACCCCGACCTTGGCAAGGTCGTGCTCTACCAACTGAGCTATTCCCGCTTGGGTGGTCTGTGCTTTACAGCACTTTTCAAATTTTGGAGCGGGAAACGAGACTCGAACTCGCGACCCCGACCTTGGCAAGGTCGTGCTCTACCAACTGAGCTATTCCCGCAAATCTGTACTGCTTTTGTTGCTGTCGTAACGCGTAATTCTCTGTCGTTACGGGAGGCGCATTATACGAGAAATCCTTTTAGCTGCAACCCCCCTGAAAGCGATTTTTTTGAAATTCAGTTCAAATGCTTATTTAATCGGCAAGCTGAACAATTTAACGACAAAAAGCCGGCCACGCAAGGCGCCGGTTCTCAAAATCACAGCTTAATAAAGTTTTCGCGATAGTAAGCAAGCTCCGCCACGGACTCGCGGATATCGTCCATCGCCTGGTGCGTCCCCTGCTTTTTAAAGCCATCGAGGATTTCAGGTTTCCAGCGACGCGCCAGCTCTTTCAGGGTGCTGACATCCAGATAACGGTAGTGGAAGTACGACTCCAGCTCCGGCATGTACTTAAACAGGAAACGGCGATCCTGGCCGATGCTGTTCCCGCAGATAGGCGATTTGCCTGCCGGAACCCACTGTTTCAGGAACTCAAGCGTCGCCAGCTCCGCCTCGCGGTCACCCAGGGTGCTCGCCTTCACGCGTTCTACCAGACCACTGCCGGTATGGGTACGCACGTTCCACTCATCCATCAACGCAAGCTGATCGTCTGACTGATGCACCGCAATGGTTGGCCCTTCCGCCAGGATAGTGAGGTTGGCGTCGGTCACCAGGGTTGCAATCTCAATGATGCGATCGCGCTCGGGATCCAGCCCGGTCATTTCAAGGTCGATCCAAATCAGGTTGTTTTCATCCGCGCTCATGTTATTTTCCACCCTTCTCGCATAACCGGCAGTAGCAGGTTAACTAGTATTAATTAGAGTGTATCATAGAGGTTTTGCCCCTTACGGGCGACCAGGAGCCAGTGCGATTGAGTAAAAATAAACTCTCCAAAGGGCAGCAGCGTCGTGTGAATGCCAATCACCAGCGCCGTCTTAAAACCACTTCGGAGAAGGTCGATTACGACGACAACCTGTTTGGCGACCCGACGGAAGGCGTAGTCATCAGCCGTTTCGGTATGCACGCCGACGTGGAATCCGCCGATGGTGAGATCCACCGCTGCAACATCCGCCGGACCATTCGTTCTCTGGTGACCGGCGATCGCGTGGTCTGGCGGCCGGGTAAAGAGGCCGCGGAAGGCGTGACGGTAAAAGGTATCGTTGAAGCGGTGCATGAGCGCACGTCCGTATTAACCCGTCCCGATTTCTACGACGGGGTGAAACCAATTGCCGCCAACATTAACCAGATCGTTATCGTATCGGCGATTTTGCCTGAACTTTCGCTCAATATAATCGACCGTTACCTCGTCGCCTGCGAAACGCTGCAGGTTGAACCGATTATCGTGCTGAACAAAATCGATCTGCTGGACGACGAAGGCATGGCGTTCGTCAACGAACAGATGGATATCTATCGCAAGATTGGCTACCGCGTGTTGATGGTCTCCAGCTATACCAAAGATGGCCTGAAACCGCTGGAAGAGGCGCTTACCGATCGCATCAGCATCTTTGCGGGCCAGTCCGGCGTGGGCAAATCAAGCCTGCTGAACAACCTGCTTGGCCTCCAGCAAGAGATCCTCACCAACGATGTGTCAGACGTCTCGGGCCTGGGCCAACACACCACCACCGCGTCGCGCCTGTATCACTTCCCGCACGGTGGCGATGTCATCGACTCCCCGGGCGTACGTGAGTTCGGCTTATGGCACCTTGAGCCGGAACAAATCTTTAACGGATTTGTCGAATTCCATGATTATTTAGGTGCTTGCAAGTACCGCGACTGTAAACACGATAACGACCCGGGCTGCGCTATCCGTGAAGCGGTTGAGAAAGGTGAAATCGCGGAGACTCGCTTCGAGAACTACCACCGTATTCTTGAGAGCATGGATCAGGTAAAAACGCGTAAAAACTTTTCTGATTCTGATAACTGACAACTAAGCTAAGCATCGCTAAAATCGTCCCCTTTTTTCAGGTTCCGGCGACGTAACGCCGGATCAGGAACGACAAAACAATGGCCTGGAGGCTACCTTGTTAAACGCATTTAAACTTTCGCTTCAATACATTCTGCCAAAACTGTGGCTCACTCGCCTGGCGGGCTGGGGCGCAAGCAAACGCGCAGGCTGGCTGACCAAACTGGTCATCGACCTTTTCGTGAAATATTACAAGGTTGATATGAAAGAGGCGCAGAAGCCGGATACCGCCAGCTACCGCACCTTTAACGAGTTTTTCGTGCGCCCGCTGCGTGACGACGTGCGCCCGGTAAACACCGATCCTAACGTCCTGGTGATGCCAGCAGACGGCGTGATTAGCCAGCTGGGTGATATCGAAGACGACAAAATTCTGCAGGCGAAGGGCCATAATTACAGCCTGGAAGCGCTGCTGGCGGGTAACTACCTGATGGCGGATCTGTTCCGTAACGGTACGTTTGCCACCACCTACCTGTCACCGCGCGACTACCACCGCGTGCACATGCCGTGTAACGGTATCCTGCGTGAAATGATTTACGTCCCGGGCGACCTGTTCTCTGTGAACCACCTGACCGCGCAAAACGTCCCGAACCTGTTTGCCCGTAACGAGCGCGTCATCTGCCTGTTCGATACTGAATTTGGCCCGATGGCGCAGATTCTGGTGGGTGCGACTATTGTCGGCAGCATCGAAACCGTCTGGGCTGGCACCATTACGCCGCCACGTGAAGGTGTCATCAAGCGCTGGACCTGGCCTGCCGGTGAAGAAGAAGGCTCCGTGGCACTGCTGAAAGGCCAGGAGATGGGCCGCTTTAAGCTGGGCTCAACCGTTATCAACCTGTTTGCGCCGGGTAAAGTGAAACTGGCTGAACAGCTCGAAAGCCTGTCGGTCACTAAACTGGGCCAGCCGCTGGCCATCTCTACTGAAACCTTCGTGACGCCGGATGCAGAGCCTGCACCGCTGCCGGAAGCAGAGATCAAGGCCGAACATGACGCCAGCCCGCTGGTTGACGACCAAAAAGACGAAGGTTAACAACAGAAGGATCGCTGACGTGCGCCCGATTATCGTTCTACTGATGGCCTGGTGCCTCAGCATGGGGGCGTACGCAGCGACAGCCCCCGACGCCAAACAGATAACCCAGGAGCTGGAGCAGGCAAAAGCGGCAAAACCCGCTCAGCCTGAGACCGTTGAGTCACTCCAGTCCGCACTGAACGCGCTTGAAGAGCGGAAAGGCTCTCTTGAGCGCGCTCAGCAGTATCAGCAGGTTATCGACAACTTCCCCAAACTCTCGCAGACGCTGCGCACGCAGCTCGCGAACTTGCGTGATGAACCGCGCGATATACCCGCCGGCATGACCTCCGATGCCCTGAACCAGGAGATCCTGCAGGTCAGCAGCCAGCTTCTGGAGAAGAGCCGCCTTGCCCAGCAGGAACAGGAGCGAGCGCGTGAAATTGCCGACTCCCTCAGCCAGCTTCCGCAACAGCAAACCGACGCCCGCCGCCAGCTTAATGAAGTTGAACGTCGCATTGGTACGCAAAGCGGCAATACGCCACAAGCTCAGGCCCAAAATCTGGGCCTGCAGGCTGAATCGGCTCGTCTGAAGGCCCTTGTCGATGAGCTGGAGCTGGCGCAACTCTCCGCCAATAACCGTCAGGAGCTGTCGCGGATGCGCTCTGAACTCGCTCAGAAGCAGAGCGAGCAGTTGGATGCGTATCTGCAGGCCCTGCGCAATCAGCTTAACAGCCAGCGCCAGCGTGAAGCGGAGCGCGCGCTGGAGAGCACCGAACTTCTGGCGGAAAACAGCGATAATCTTCCTGCCGGCATCGTTCAACAGTTTAAGGTCAACCGCGAGCTTTCTGCCGCACTGAATCAACAGGCGCAGCGTATGGATCTGGTGGCTTCCCAACAGCGTCAGGCCACCAATCAAACGCTTCAGGTGCGCCAGGCGCTCAACACTCTGCGCGAGCAGTCTCAGTGGCTGGGGTCATCAAATCTGCTGGGCGAGGCATTACGCGCCCAGGTCTCGCGCCTGCCGGAGATGCCAAAGCCGCAGCAGCTGGATACCGAGATGGCTCAGCTGCGCGTTCAGCGTCTGCATTTTGAAGATCTTCTCAATAAACAGCCGCAAATCCGCCAGATCCGTCAGGCTGATGGACAGCCGCTCACCAGCGAGCAAAACCGCATTCTGGAAGCCCAGCTGCGGACCCAGCGCGAGCTACTAAACTCCCTGCTGCAGGGCGGGGATACGCTGATTCTGGAACTGACCAAGCTGAAAGTCTCCAACAGTCAGCTGGAAGATGCGCTGAAAGAGGTGAACGAGGCCACGCACCGTTATCTCTTCTGGACCTCTGATGTACGCCCGATGACCTTCTCGTGGCCCATTGAAGTTGTCCAGGACCTGCGCCGTCTGATCTCGCTGGATACCTTCAGCCAGCTTGGAAAAGCCAGCGTGATGATGCTCACCAGCAAAGAGACCATCTTCCCGCTGCTGGGCGCATTAATTCTGGTGGGCTTCAGCATATACTCACGCAGGCACTTTACCCGCTTCCTGGAACGCTCCAGCGCCCGGGTAGGTAAGGTGACCCAGGATCACTTCTGGCTGACGTTGCGCACCGTGTTCTGGTCAATACTCGTTGCCTCACCGCTGCCGGTGCTGTGGATGACGCTCGGATACGGCCTGCGGGAAGCCTGGCCCTACCCGCTCGCGGTCGCGATTGGCGACGGCGTGACCGCCACCGTCCCTCTGCTGTGGGTGGTGATGATTTGCGCCACATTTGCGCGGCCCAATGGTCTGTTCATCGCTCACTTTGGCTGGCCGCGTAACCGCGTGGCGCGCGCCATGCGCTACTACCTGATGAGCATTGGGCTGATTGTGCCGCTGATTATGGCGCTCATCATGTTCGATAATCTCAACGACCGGGAGTTCTCGGGCTCGCTGGGACGCCTCTGCTTTATGCTGATCTGTGGGGCGCTGGCCATTGTCACGCTCAGTCTGAAACGCGCCGGTATACCGCTTTATCTGGATAAAACCGGCAGCGGCGACAATATGTTCAACCGCATGCTGTGGAACCTGCTCCTTTGCGCGCCTCTGATTGCCATGCTGGCAGCGGCGGTGGGTTACCTGGCGACCTCGCAGGCGCTGCTGGCGCGACTGGAAACCTCGGTCGCCATCTGGTTCCTGCTGCTGGTGGTTTATCACGTGATCCGCCGTGGGATGCTGATCCAGCGCCGCCGCCTGGCATTTGACCGCGCCAAGCACCGCCGGGCAGAGATCCTCGCCCAGCGAGCGCGGGGTGAAGACGAGCCCAACCATGTCAACAGCACCGAAGGCACGATGGATGCGGACGAGGTTGAACTGGATCTGGATGCCATCAGCACCCAGTCTCTTCGTCTGGTGCGCTCCATCCTGATGCTGGTTGCCCTCCTGTCGGTGATCTTCCTGTGGTCGGAGATCCACTCCGCGTTTGGCTTCCTGGAGAACATCTCGCTGTGGGACGTGACCTCTACGGTGCAGGGCGTAGAGAGCCTGGAGCCCATTACCTTAGGGGCGGTGCTGATCGCCATTCTGGTGTTGATCATCACGACCCAGCTGGTACGTAACTTCCCGGCGCTGCTGGAGCTGGCGCTATTGCAGCATCTGGATTTAACCCCAGGCACGGGTTACGCCATTACCACCATCACGAAATACCTGATTCTGCTCTTTGGCGGGATGGTTGGGTTCTCGATGATTGGTATTGAGTGGTCTAAATTGCAATGGCTGGTCGCCGCGCTGACGTTTGGGCTTGGCTTTGGTATGCAGGAGATTTTCGCAAACTTTGTTTCCGGCCTGATCATCCTGTTTGAAAAACCGATTCGTATTGGCGATACGGTCACGATCCGTGACCTGACCGGTAGCGTAACGAAGATCAATACCCGCGCCACGACAATCAGCGACTGGGATCGGAAAGAGATCATCGTGCCAAACAAGGCGTTTATCACTGAGCAGTTCATCAACTGGTCGCTGTCAGATTCCGTCACGCGCGTGGTGCTGACCGTGCCGGCCCCGTCGGATGCCAACAGTGAAGAAGTGACCCAGCTTCTTTACACCGCCGCTGAACGCTGCACCCTGGTGCTCGATAACCCGGCGCCGGAAGTGTTCCTGGTCGATCTTCAGCAGGGGATCCAGATTTTCGAGCTGCGTATTTACGCCGCCGAAATGGGGCACCGTATGCCGCTGCGCCATGAGATCCACCAGCTGATTCTGGCAGGCTTCCGCGAACACGGTATTGATATGCCGTTCCCACCATTCCAGATGCGACTGGAAAGCCTGGACGGGCGGAAAACGGGAAGAACCTTAACCTCTGCGGCGCGTAAACGCCCGGCGGGGAGTGTGTAAGATAAGCGGAGCAACCCTCTCCCATAGGAGAGGGTTAAATGCCGTCAGGCGCGATCGACGGTAAACGCAATCACATCGCCAAGCTGCTCCGCGCCCAGCGCCAGCATTACCAGACGATCCACCCCCAGCGCCACGCCGGAACAATCCGGCAGGCCTGCTTTTAACGCCTCCAGCAGGTGAGTATCGATGGGCTGCTGCGGCAGGCCGCGCGCGGCACGCTTGCGGTTATCCTGCTCGAAACGCTGCTGCTGCTCGCGTGCGTCAGTCAGTTCGTGGAAACCATTCGCCAGCTCAATGCCTTTGTAATAGACCTCAAAACGCTCAGCCACGCGGTGATCTTCGGTGCTGATCTGCGCCAGCGAGGCCTGGCTTGCCGGGAAGTGATAGACAAACGTTGGACGATCTTTGCCAATCTGAGGTTCAACGCCAAAGGTGAACAACAGCTGCAGCAGCGTATCGCGATCTTCTTCGGTATCTGCCACGTTGCTCAGATCGAGCTTTGCCGCCACTTCGCGCAGCTGAGTTTTGTCCGCCGATAACGGATCGATTTCCAGATAACGCTGGAAAGCCTGCTGATAAGAGAGCGTTTCCGCCTCGGAACAGTCCAGCACCTGCTGCAGCAGATCGTCCACCTCGTTCATCAGGCGGTACATATCATAATGCGGGCGGTACCACTCCAGCATGGTGAATTCCGGATTGTGGTGGCGCCCCATCTCTTCATTACGGAAGCTGCGGCACAGCTGATACACCGGACCACATCCCGCCGCCAGCAGGCGCTTCATGTGATACTCCGGGCTGGTCATCAGATACAAATTCATGCCCTGAGAGTGGCCAGGACCAACAAAACGGGTTTCAAACGGGACCAGATGAATATCCGTTACCGTTGCCTGACTCATGCACGGCGTTTCCACCTCAAGGACTCCACGGTCGGCAAAGAAACGGCGGATCTCCGTCATAATTGCAGCGCGTTTTAGCAGATTAGGGATGGATGCGCTCGGCTGCCAGGTGGCCGTTTCGCTCATGGGTATTTCTCCGATTTCAGACAAGGGCACGAAGTCTACTCGTTAGCAGGGACAGAGACAAATTTTGCGCAGTAAAAAAGCGGATTTCATTTGCGTGAGCAATTGCGTGACGCAATTTATCAATCTCCGTGATAAATCACCGAAGAGAACAGCAAAAAAATCGAACACGTCAAATTTCCCTGACATCTACACGGTTATACTGTTTTACCCATAAAGGAGCAGTGGAAACGCTTTCGCAATCGTCCATTTGGACAGGTGAACTACCTTTAGTTTGTCGCCTTGCGAAATAACAAAAATCTGGAGGAATGTCGTGCAAACTTTTCAGGCCGATCTTGCCGTAATAGGCGCTGGCGGGGCTGGATTACGTGCTGCGATTGCTGCAGCGCAGGCTAATCCCAACGCTAAAATCGCATTGATTTCTAAAGTCTACCCAATGCGCAGCCACACGGTGGCCGCAGAAGGAGGGTCCGCCGCCGTTGCGCAGGATCATGACAGCTTTGAATACCATTTCCACGACACGGTTGCAGGGGGCGACTGGCTTTGCGAACAGGATGTCGTTGACTACTTTGTCCACCACTGTCCAACGGAGATGACCCAGCTTGAGCAGTGGGGATGTCCGTGGAGCCGCCGTCCGGACGGCAGCGTCAACGTTCGCCGCTTCGGCGGTATGAAAATAGAACGCACCTGGTTCGCCGCCGATAAAACCGGCTTCCACATGTTGCACACCCTGTTCCAGACCTCCCTTCAGTTCCCACAAATTCAGCGCTTTGACGAACATTTCGTCCTCGACATTCTGGTCGACGACGGCCATGCGCGCGGCCTGGTGGCGATGAACATGATGGAAGGCACGCTCGTCCAGATCCGCGCCAATGCGGTGGTGATGGCGACGGGCGGTGCGGGACGCGTCTACCGTTACAATACCAATGGCGGCATCGTCACCGGTGACGGCATGGGCATGGCGCTCAGCCACGGCGTACCGCTGCGCGATATGGAGTTTGTGCAGTATCACCCTACTGGCCTGCCCGGCTCCGGCATTCTGATGACGGAAGGATGTCGTGGTGAAGGCGGTATTCTGGTCAACAAAAACGGCTACCGCTATCTGCAGGATTACGGTATGGGTCCGGAAACACCCCTCGGTGAGCCGAAGAACAAATATATGGAGCTCGGTCCACGTGACAAAGTCTCCCAGGCCTTCTGGCACGAGTGGCGTAAAGGCAACACCATCTCCACGCCGCGCGGTGATGTGGTCCATCTTGACCTGCGCCACCTCGGCGAGAAGAAACTGCTGGAACGTCTGCCGTTCATCTGTGAGCTGGCGAAAGCTTACGTGGGTGTCGACCCGGTGAAAGAGCCGATTCCGGTCCGCCCAACGGCGCACTACACCATGGGCGGGATCGAAACCGACCAGCAGTGTGAAACCCGCATCAACGGTCTGTTCGCCGTGGGCGAGTGTTCCTCTGTGGGTCTGCACGGCGCCAACCGCCTTGGCTCTAACTCGCTGGCGGAGCTGGTCGTCTTTGGCCGCATGGCGGGTGAGCGCGCGATGGAGCGAGCGGCTACCGCAGGCGAAGCCAACGGTGCCGCGCTGGACGCGCAGGTCGCCGACGTTGAAAAACGTCTGAAAGACCTGGTGAACCAGGACGGTAACGAGAACTGGTCTAAAATTCGTGATGAAATGGGTCTGTCGATGGAAGAGGGCTGCGGTATCTACCGTACCCCTGAGCTGATGCAAAAAACCGTCGATAAGCTGGCGGAACTGCAGGAGCGCTTCAAGCGCGTTCGCATCACCGATACCTCCAGCGTCTTCAACACCGACCTGCTCTATACCATCGAGTTGGGTCACGGCCTGAACGTGGCGGAATGTATGGCGCACTCTGCACTGGCGCGTAAAGAGTCACGCGGGGCACACCAGCGTCTCGATGAAGGCTGTACCGAACGTGACGACGTCAATTTCCTGAAACACACGCTCGCCTGGCGCGATGCAGATGGCACCACACGTCTGGACTACAGCGACGTGAAAATCACCACGCTGCCACCGGCAAAACGCGTGTACGGTGCAGAAGCAGAAGCCGCCGAGAAGAAGGAGAAGGCGAATGGCTGAGATGCAAAAACTGAAAGTTGAAGTGGTGCGCTACAACCCGGAGGTGGACACCGCGCCACATAGCGCTTTCTACGAAGTGCCTTATGACGAGCAAACCTCCCTGCTGGATGCGCTCGGCTATATCAAAGATAACCTGGCGCCGGACCTGAGCTACCGCTGGTCCTGCCGCATGGCAATCTGCGGCTCCTGCGGCATGATGGTCAACAAAGTGCCGAAGCTGGCGTGTAAGACCTTCCTGCGTGACTATACCAAAGGCATCAAGGTGGAGGCGCTGGGTAACTTCCCGATTGAGCGCGATCTGGTGGTCGATATGACCCACTTTATCGAAAGTCTGGAAGCCATCAAGCCGTACATTATTGGCAACCCGCGCACGCCGGATCAGGGTCCCAACACCCAGACGCCGGCCCAGATGGCGAAATACCATCAGTTCTCCGGCTGCATCAACTGCGGTCTGTGCTACGCCGCCTGTCCACAGTTTGGCCTGAACCCTGAGTTCATCGGCCCGGCCGCCATTACCCTGGCGCACCGCTATAACGAAGACAGCCGCGACCACGGCAAAAAAGAACGTATGGCGCAGCTTAACAGCCAGAACGGTGTCTGGAGCTGTACATTTGTGGGTTATTGCTCCGAAGTCTGTCCGAAGCATGTCGACCCGGCCGCCGCCATTCAGCAGGGTAAAGTGGAAAGCTCGAAAGACTTTCTTATCGCTACCCTGAAACCACGCTAAGGAGTGCATGATGACGACTAAACGCAAAGCCTATGTGCGGCCAGTGCCGTCCACCTGGTGGAAAAACCTGCCGTTTTATCGCTTCTACATGCTGCGTGAAGGCACGGCAGTACCGGCGGTCTGGTTCAGCCTGGAGCTGATGTATGGGGTATTTGCCCTCAAGCATGGCCCGGAAGCCTGGGCGAATTTTGTTGGCTTCCTGCAAAACCCAATCATTGTCGTGCTGAACCTGATTGTGCTCGCGGCTGCGCTGCTTCATACCAAAACCTGGTTTGAACTGGCGCCAAAAGCGGCGAATATCATCATTAAAGACGAGAAAATGGGGCCAGAACCCGTCATTAAAGGGCTCTGGGCAGTGACCGTTCTCGTCACTGTGGTCATTCTGTTTGTCGCACTGTTCTGGTAAGGAGACTACTGTGATCAATCCAAATCCAAAACGTTCTGACGAGCCGGTTTTCTGGGGTCTGTTTGGCGCAGGCGGCATGTGGAGTGCCATCATCGCTCCCGTCATCATCCTGCTGGTGGGCATTATGCTGCCACTGGGGCTGTTTCCGGGCGATGCGCTGAGCTACGAACGCGTCCTGGCGTTCGCGAGCAGCTTTATCGGTCGCGTGTTCATCTTCCTGATGATCGTCCTGCCGCTGTGGTGTGGACTGCACCGTATTCACCATGCGATGCATGACCTGAAAATCCATGTTCCGAGCGGCAAATGGGTGTTCTACGGTCTGGCGACCATCCTGACCGTAGTGACGCTGATTGCCGTGGTCACGATCTGACTCCTCTGGCCCGCCGTCCGGCGGGCCTGTTATTTCTGCATTTTCCCCACCAGCCACTGGGTAAACTCACACATTGCCGGGGTTTCGGCTCGTGACTGCAGCCTCGTGAGCCAGTAACTGCCGAGGTCAATCTGCGTCGTAAAAGGTTGCACAATGCGCTCGCTGTTCAGCAGATGGGTAAACATATTAACGGGGGCGATAGCAATACCGGTGCCTGCCTGCGCGGCTTCCAGCATGGTCACAGACGAATCAAATACCATTACACGGTGCGTTGGTGAAGGAGCGTTTTCTCCTGCCGCCTGCATCCAGGCGCTCCACTCATCGCGCCGGTAAGAGCGCAGCAGGGTAAACTTCAGGATATCGGCCGGGGTCTGCAACGCGGCAGCGATGTCAGGCGTGCAAAGCGGCGCCAGCGGCGCAGAACAAAGAAACGTCGCTTCCGTACCGTGCCACGCTCCCCCGCCATAACGGATGGTGTAGTCAAGCCCTTCGGCTGCCGGATCGACGCGATTGTTGTGAGTCGAAAGTTGAAGATCAATATGCGGATAGCAGCGGCGAAAATCGTCCAGCTGCGACAATAACATTCCGGTGGCAAACGTCCCCACCACGCCAATTTTCAGCTTCTCCTGCGCCCGATGGCTGGCAAAACGATCCAGCATACCGGCGATACGGTCGAACGAATCATTCAGTACCGGCAGCAGGTTCTCGCCTTCTGTGGTCAACATCAGCCCGCGCGACACGCGGACAAACAGCTGGCAGTTCAGATGCTGCTCCAGCGCCTTCACATGCTGGCTGATCGCGGAATGGGTGACATTCAGTTCGATAGCGGCATGCGTAAAACTAAGGTGCCTGGCGGCAGCTTCGAACGCCCGAAGCGAATTGAGGGGAAGATAGCTGCGTGTCATGGTCTCGTCCGTTAGAAAAATTAACAGCTAATGCTAAATTTAACCGTTTGTCAGCCACAGTCAAATCCAACAGACTACAGTGGTCTGACGGGCCCGGACACTCCCTCGAACTGCGATTATGGAAGATAACTGATGATGAAAAAATCCCTAAGTTGTGCCCTGCTGCTCAGCGTTGCCTGCTCTGCCTTTGCTGCCCCCATGTCAGAAAAACAGCTGGCTAAGGTGGTGGAGCGTGCCGTTACGCCGCTGATGAACGCGCAGGCTATTCCGGGTATGGCGGTGGCGGTAATTTATCAGGGCCAGCCGCACTACTTTACCTTCGGCAAAGCGGATGTCGCGGCGAATAAACCTGTTACGCCTCAAACTTTGTTCGAGCTGGGCTCTATAAGTAAAACCTTCACCGGCGTATTGGGTGGCGATGCCATTGCTCGCGGTGAAATCTCACTGGACGATCCAGTGACAAGGTACTGGCCTGAGCTGACAGGAAAACAGTGGCAGGGCATTCGCATGCTGGATCTGGCAACCTATACCGCAGGGGGGTTGCCGTTACAGGTACCGGATGATGTCACTGATAACGCCTCTCTGCTGCGCTTTTATCAAAACTGGCAGCCGCAGTGGAAGCCGGGCACTACGCGTCTTTATGCCAACGCCAGCATCGGTCTTTTTGGTGCCCTCGCGGTTAAACCCTCCGGCATGAGTTTTGAAGAGGCCATAACGAAGCGGGTCTTTAAGCCGCTCAGGCTCGACCATACGTGGATTAACGTACCAAAAGCGGAAGAGGCGCATTACGCCTGGGGATACCGTGACGGTAAAGCGGTACACGTTTCACCGGGGATGCTGGACGCTGAAGCCTATGGCATAAAAACCAACGTGAAAGATATGGCGAGCTGGGTGATGGCAAACATGGCCCCCGATGCCCTTCAGGATAGCTCTCTCAAACAAGGGATTGCCCTGGCACAGTCCCGCTACTGGCGCGTGGGTGCCATGTATCAGGGGTTAGGCTGGGAAATGCTGAACTGGCCGGTCGATGCCAAAACCGTGTTCGGGGGCAGCGACAATAAGGTGGCGCTGGCGCCGTTGCCTGCCAGAGAAGTCAATCCCCCGGTAGCGCCGGTTAAGGCCTCCTGGGTACACAAAACGGGTTCAACCGGTGGGTTTGGGAGCTACGTGGCATTTATTCCTGAAAAACAGCTCGGCATTGTGATGCTGGCGAATAAAAGCTATCCGAATCCGGCACGCATTGAGACAGCATACCGTATCCTCGACGCGCTGCAGTAAAACATTGCCGGGTGGCGGCTTCGCCACCCGGTGAAACACACCGCACAATCCGCCGCATTTTTCCTGCTGTCATCTACACTTAACAAAAAACAGTAAGGAAACTCCTATGCGCATTCTGCCTGTTATCGCCGCGGTGACAGCCGCGTTTTTAGTGGTTGCCTGCAGTTCCCCTACCCCACCTCCTGGCGTAACCGTCGTCACGCCTTTTGATGCGCAACGCTTCCTCGGAACATGGTATGAAATCGCGCGTCTCGACCATCGGTTTGAGCAGGGCTTAGAGAAGGTTACGGCGCATTACAGCCCGCTGGATGATGGCGGTATTCAGGTGATCAACCGTGGCTATAATCCCGACAGGGAAATGTGGCAACAGTCGGTTGGGAAAGCGTACTTCACCGGCGACCCGCGAAGAGCCGCGCTCAAAGTCTCGTTCTTTGGCCCCTTCTATGGCGGATATAACGTGATCGCCCTCGACAGAGAGTATCGCCATGCCCTGGTCTGCGGGCCGGATCGCAACTACCTGTGGATACTCTCCCGCACGCCAACGCTTTCATCGGAGATGAAACAGCAGATGCTGGACGTCGCGACCCGGCAAGGGTTTGATGTGTCAAAACTCATCTGGGTAAAACAACACCACTAATGGGTGCTGAGTTTCAGCCCAATGATCCCGGCAACAATCAGCGCGAGGCTGGCAATACGTGCCAGACTCGCTGACTCACCGAGCAGCAGGATCCCCGTGATGGCAGCGCCAACCGCACCAATGCCCGTCCAGACGGCATACGCGGTCCCCACAGGCAGCGATCGCATCGCCCAGGACAACAATACAATGCTCACTATCATCGCGGTCACAGTAATGACGCTGGGCGTCAGGCGGGTAAAGCCGTGGGTGTATTTGAGGCCAATCGCCCATACCACTTCGAGCAGACCGGCAATGAAAAGAATGATCCAGGACATTTCAGGCTCCTTAACTTAATGCAAGTTGGGGCCGTCCCCGGTGAAAGAAACGCTTACGGGTCGTCCCGTAAGGCAGAGATTACGCCCCCTATTGTGGTTAGCGAGCGATTTTTTTTCAATCCCTTTTTGCTGAACACGTTAAGGCAAGAAATAGCCGCAGTATGGCGCGTAGTTCCGGCATTTAGCACTCATCCGACTTCTCTATGATGATATGCTTTCTGATGGCAGGAAGCCAAACCACTAGCCGACTGCGAATAAAATATGTTCAAAATTCTTTTGATTGACCGTTGTCACTTCACCCGCGCGGGGTTTGAAGCATGGCTCAATCATTCCGGTTTGTTCCCGGGACACTATGTTGTGACCGGCCTGAATAATCTTTTCCTGGCCAGGGAGCATATTCTGCAATGGAAACCCACGCTGGTTATCGCTGATCTGTACGGCTTCAGGCAGGAGATTCACCATTTTCAGCAGCTCTCTTCTTTGCTTAACGCCAGTGAACGGTTACCGTTTATTTTGCTGCAATCGGGCGAGGACAGCGGCATGACAGACTGGCTCGGGCAGTTCCCGGTATGGTCGTCGTTGCTGAAAAACGCCAGTCTTGAAGAGGTGGCTACGGCCATCAACGATGCATTAATCTCGCGCGCAAGCGCCGACAGACCAACGATGGCGGCTCCCTTGCTGACCCGACAGGAAGAGAAAGTACTGACGTTATGGATGGATGGCGCCAGCAATCAGAAGATTGCCGCTCACCTGAGTATCAACGGCAAAACGGTCTATACCTATAAACGCAATATTCGTATGAAATTGCACATGGATACGCGTTTTTCACCGTTTTTATCCCTGCAGGAATCGGAAAGCTGACGGTACGAAACCCGTGTGGTCCCGTACCGTTTATGCATTACTGCTGAGCTTTTGTTGCCGCACCAGAGATTGCGCTACCACCTTCAGAAATATCCTGACCGACGCCGCGCGTGGTATTACAGGCTGTTAATACTGAAGAAAGTACCAGGACTGAAAAGATCGCTGCAATTGTCTTCTTAACCATAATATCTTCCTTTTATAGCCAAAGTTGTTTTGTGTATAGCAACTTAAGAATAGACAAGATCCCGCCACTTGACGGAAAAGGAAGCATTTTTAGGAAAATTAGACGAACTTAGCTGGCGGCGTGCGAAATGATATGACCGAGATCCTGGATGTCTTGTCCCATGCCACGCGTGGTGTTGCAGCCGGAAAGCAATACAGCGGAGAGCGCTAACAGAAGCAGAATTTTAACGGTACGTTTCATCATCCCTGCCTGCAAAAAACAGGCGCAGCGGGCGCTGCGCCCTTATGATTACTTCACGCGTGATACGTATTCGCCGGAGCGGGTATCCACTTTGATCACTTCGCCAGTCTGTACGAACAGAGGAACCTTAACCACAGCGCCGGTAGACAGCGTTGCTGGTTTACCGCCGGTACCTGCGGTGTCACCTTTCAGGCCTGGATCGGTTTCAACGATTTCCAGCTCAACAAAGTTAGGTGGAGTCACTGCGATAGGCTGGCCGTTCCACAGGGTAACGATGCACTCAGCCTGATCCAGCAGCCATTTGGCATTGTCGCCAATGGCTTTCGCGTCAGCAGACAGCTGCTCGAAGGTTTCGTTGTTCATGAAGTGCCAGAACTCACCGTCGTTGTACAGGTAAGTCAGGTTCATATCGACAACATCAGCGCCTTCAGCGGAATCAGTAGATTTGAAGGTTTTTTCTACGCGAGTACCGGTCAGCAGACGACGCAGTTTAACGCGAGCAAATGCCTGGCCTTTACCCGGTTTTACGAATTCACTCGCTTCAACCGCGTAAGGTTCGCCGTCTAACATGATTTTAAGACCAGCACGAAAATCGTTGCTATAGTACGTTGCCATAAGGCCCTCTAAATTTGTTAACTGGTAGCTAAGCCACAAAATGGCGCATATTGTAACCCTAAACACCCCGTCCAGAGAAGATTGGTTATCGCAACTTGCCGATGTAATCACCAGTCCTGATGAATTGCTGCGTCTTTTAGACCTCGATCAGCACCCAGAGTTGCTTGCAGGCCGGGAGGCTAAGCGCCTCTTTGCCCTGCGCGTTCCCCGCGCGTTTGTTGCCAGAATGGAGAAAGGAAACCCAGACGATCCTTTGTTAAAACAGACGCTTACTTCTCAGGATGAGTTCATTACCGCGCCGGGCTACAGTACCGATCCGCTGGAAGAACAGAACAGCGTGGTGCCAGGTTTATTGCACAAATACCTCAACCGCGCCCTGCTGCTGGTAAAAGGCGGCTGTGCGGTAAATTGTCGTTATTGCTTCCGTCGGCACTTCCCGTATGCCGAAAACCAGGGCAATAAACGCAACTGGCAGGTCGCGCTGGACTATATCACCGCCCATCCGGAGCTGGATGAGATTATTTTTTCCGGTGGCGACCCGCTGATGGCGAAAGATCATGAGCTGGACTGGCTACTGACTCAGCTTGAAGCCATCCCGCACATTAAGCGTCTGCGCATTCACAGCCGTTTACCGATTGTCATTCCGGCACGTGTCACTGACGCTCTGGTGGCGCGACTGGAGCAGTCCCGGTTGCAGGTGCTGCTGGTAAATCATATTAACCACGCCAATGAAATTGACGATGCATTTCGCGCGGCGATGTCGCGTCTGCGTAAGGCGGGGGTAACGCTGTTGAACCAGAGCGTTCTGCTGCGTGGCGTGAATGATAGCGCCCGCGTGTTGGCTGACCTGAGCAATGCCCTGTTTGATGCAGGCGTGTTGCCCTATTACCTGCACGTGCTGGATCGCGTTCAGGGCGCAGCCCATTTCATGGTGACAGATGAAGAGGCCCGGCAGATCGTGCGTGAACTGCTAACGCTGGTGTCAGGCTATATGGTGCCGAAGCTGGCACGTGAGATTGGCGGTGAGCCGAGCAAGACGCCGCTGGATTTGCAGCTAAGGCAGAGCTAAAAAGGCAGGTGGCGCTACGCTTACCTGCCCTACAGGTGCTAAGGGAGAGAGTAGAAGGCGATCAGTTCGGGCACTTGTAGACCTGGCCGCTCATCTGGCTGGCCGTGGGCACGAAGCTGGACAGCATTCCCTGCGTTGGGCTGCTCACGCCGTAAATCACGTTCCCGCCCATTGCCGCAGCCTGGTTACGCAGGGCATTCGCCGCACCGCGCATTGAACCGCCCTCTTCGCCATGCTGGCCTGACATCCAGTTACTTTGCTCACCGGTTGCCGTGCCTAACAGCTGGCATTCGTTGCCCGGCTTATCTTCTACAAAGCGAACACCCTGGCCCGCTGCCGACAGCTCATTGCTGGAACTACAACCTGCCAGCAGCAACGCTGCCCCTACGATCCCTGCACAGACTTTTACGCGCATGTTATTCCTCGTTTTCAATAAGCTGGACAGTAGTTGTCCGTGTGTAAATCTTATACCTAAAAGATGACCAAAAGAAAAACCCCCGAGCATTTCTGCCCGGGGGTTTTTCACATTCTAAGCGGTAAAGCGCACGATTACATCATGCCGCCCATACCGCCCATGCCGCCCATACCTGCAGCACCTAAATCTGGTGCATCGCCTTTAGGCAGGTCGGTCACCATGCACTCGGTAGTGATCATCAGGCCCGCTACAGATGCCGCGTACTGCAGAGCAGAACGGGTCACTTTAGTTGGATCCAGGATACCGAAGTCGATCATGTTGCCGTATTCTTCAGTGGCTGCGTTGTAACCGTAGTTACCTTCGCCCGCTTTCACTTTGTTCGCCACGACGGATGGCTCTTCACCGGCGTTGGACACGATCTGACGCAGAGGAGCTTCCATTGCGCGCAGCGCAACTTTGATACCCACGTTCTGATCTTCGTTCTGCGCAGTCAGGCCAGCCAGTTTCGCGGCAACGCGCACCAGCGCAACACCACCACCCGCAACAACGCCTTCTTCTACCGCAGCACGGGTCGCGTGCAGGGCATCGTCAACGCGCGCTTTCTTCTCTTTCATTTCAACTTCGGTCGCAGCACCTACTTTGATTACCGCAACACCGCCTGCCAGTTTCGCTACGCGCTCCTGCAGTTTTTCACGGTCGTAATCGGAAGTCGCTTCTTCGATCTGCTTACGGATCTGACCCACACGGCCCTGAATAGCGGCTTCTTCACCCACGCCATCGATGATGGTGGTGGTGTCTTTGTTGATCACAACGCGTTTTGCCTGGCCCAGGTCTTCCAGGGTCGCTTTTTCCAGCTCCATACCGATCTCTTCAGAGATCACGGTACCGCCGGTCAGGGTAGCGATATCCTGCAGCATCGCTTTACGGCGATCGCCGAAGCCAGGTGCTTTAACCGCAGCCACTTTCACGATGCCGCGCATGGTGTTGACCACCAGCGTTGCCAGCGCTTCGCCTTCAACATCTTCAGCGATGATAACCAGCGGTTTGCCTGCTTTTGCAACGGCTTCCAGCACTGGCAGCATTTCGCGGATGTTGGAGATTTTCTTGTCAGCCAGCAGGATGAACGGGCTTTCCAGCTCAACAGCGCCAGTTTCTGGCTTGTTGATGAAGTATGGAGACAGGTAACCGCGGTCGAACTGCATACCTTCAACCACGTCCAGTTCGTCTTCCAGACCGGTACCGTCTTCAACGGTGATAACGCCTTCTTTACCGACTTTGTCCATCGCTTCAGCGATCAGTTTACCTACGGTTTCGTCGGAGTTAGCAGAGATGGTACCAACCTGAGCAATCGCTTTAGAGTCAGAGCACGGTACGGACAGCGCTTTCAGTTCTTCAACTGCAGCGGTAACTGCTTTGTCGATACCACGTTTCAGGTCCATCGGGTTCATGCCCGCAGCAACAGCTTTCAGACCCTCAGTGATGATAGCCTGAGCCAGTACGGTTGCAGTGGTGGTACCGTCGCCTGCAGCGTCGTTCGCTTTAGAGGCAACTTCTTTCACCATCTGCGCACCCATGTTTTCGAACTTGTCTTCCAGCTCGATTTCACGTGCAACAGACACACCATCTTTAGTGATGGTTGGCGCGCCGAAGGATTTATCCAGCACTACGTTGCGGCCTTTCGGGCCCAGGGTCACTTTAACTGCATCTGCCAGTACGTTTACGCCGCGGAGCATTTTTACACGAGCGTCGTTACCGAATTTTACGTCTTTAGCTGCCATGTTCTTATTTCCTCAAATTCTCGTGCGTAAATTACGCTTCAACAATTGCCAGAATGTCGCTCTCGGACATGATCAACACTTCTTCATTGTCGATCTTCTCGGATTTCACGCCGTAGCCATCGTTGAAAATTACGATGTCACCAACTTTAACGTCCAGTGGCTGCACAGTTCCGTTTTCCAGGATGCGGCCCTTACCGACAGCGATGATTTCGCCACGCGTTGATTTGGCTGCTGCAGAACCGGTCAGAACGATACCGCCAGCAGACTTGGTTTCAACTTCTTTACGTTTGACGATCACACGATCATGTAACGGACGAATACTCATTGATAGCTCTCCTTTGAGAAAGTCATTATCAGTTATGGATGACGCCGGCCCGCATGCGGTTTTCCGACTAGTGCCCTGAGAGATGGGGATAGCTTTTTACCCCTTCAAGGGGGAGTTGAAAAAAAAATTTGCGAAAGTGTTACCATCGCCTCTCTTTTGGTATTGGCTGGGCGATGTCAATGAGTGGACTCAAGCAGGAACTGGGGCTGGCGCAAGGCGTTGGCCTGCTTTCAACCTCCTTGTTAGGAACGGGCGTGTTCGCCGTACCCGCACTGGCGGCACTGGTAGCCGGCAATAACAGTCTGTGGGCGTGGCCCGTTCTGATTGTGCTGGTTTTCCCGATTGCCATTGTGTTTGCCATCCTGGGGCGGCATTTCCCCAGCGCGGGCGGCGTGGCGCATTTTGTCGGGCTGGCCTTTGGCCCGCGACTGGAGCGTGTGACCGGCTGGCTGTTTCTCTCCGTCATTCCGGTTGGGCTGCCTGCGGCGTTGCATATTGCGACCGGCTTTGGCCAGGCGCTGTTTGGCTGGCATGACGAGCAACTGCTGCTGGCCGAACTGGGGACGCTGGCTATCGTCTGGTGGGTGGGTTCGCGCGGAGCCAAGTCCAGCGCCAACCTGCAGACACTGGTTGCGGTGCTGATTGTCGCGCTCGTTGCCGCTATCTGGTGGGCGGGCGATATCACCGTAAAAGAGATTCCCTTCCCGGCCGTGACGGACGTCAATCACTCACAGCTTTTTGCCGCGCTCTCCGTCATGTTCTGGTGCTTTGTCGGTCTGGAAGCCTTTGCCCATCTGGCGTCGGAATTTAAGCAGCCTGAACGTGATTTTCCCCGCGCGCTGATGATAGGCCTGCTGCTGGCAGGCACGGTCTACTGGGCTTGTACCGTGCTGGTGTTGCACTTTAACGCTTTCGGAGCGGATCTCGCCGCCGCGGCATCACTGCCGGGTATCGTGGTTGAACTGTTTGGCGTGAAGGCGCTTTGGATCGCCTGCGTTATTGGCTATCTGGCCTGTTTTGCCAGCCTGAATATTTACATCCAGAGCTTTGCCCGTCTGGTGTGGTCACAGGCGCGAGAGAAACCCCGGAGCCGCCTTGCGCGTCTGTCTAAACGTCAGCTTCCCTTGAATGCCCTGAATGCCGTGCTGGGCTGCTGCGTGGTGAGTACGCTGTGCATTTACGCACTGAAGATCAATCTGGACGCGCTCATCGTCTACGCCAACGGTATTTTCATCATGATCTATCTGCTGTGCATGCTGGCGGGTTGCCGTCTGCTGAGCGGTCGCTATAAAGCCCTGGCCGCGGTGGGAGGTATGCTTTGCCTGCTGTTACTGGCGATGGTGGGGTGGAAAAGTCTGTACGCCATTATCATGCTGGCGGGGCTGTGGCTGGCGCTTTAACAGGCCCGGTAAGCGAAGCGCCACCGGGCAACAAAATCACCGATCGTCTTTGTGATCTAAACGGTCGTGTTGTTCATCCTTACGCTGATACTCCCCTTCAAAGGTATCCCCTGGCCCGGTACTAAAACCACCGCCCGGCATACGGCTAAAGCGCAGATGCGGCAGCAGCTTCATGGTCAGGTGCTTTTGCACCGGCGGCAGAAGCAGCAGAAGGCCGAGGAAGTCGGTGAAGAACCCCGGCAGGATCAGCAGCAGACCAGCAATAATCAGCGATACGCTTTTGATCATCTCTGCTGCCGGGCTTTCGCCTGCGGCCATCTTTTGCTGCATTATCAGGAAATTTTTGAAGCCCTGGTTACGCACCAGCGACATGCCGATGACGGAGGTGAAAATCACCAGAATCAGGGTCAGCAGGACGCCCAGCACATGGGCGACCTGGATGAAAATGGAAATCTCAATGTAAACATAGAGAAAGAAAGCGATAAACGGTATCCAGCGCACTGGCATCTCCTGTGTGGCAGGGGCCATCAAGCCCCTGTCTGAATGTGTTCGCGACGCGCGTTTGTATGAGATGGTGACGGTTAGCGAAAATTCAATCAGTTTGCACGGATATTTTTTTTGGAAATATTAAAGCGGTGACTCATTTCACAGATTAATAATTATCATGGAATCGGGTCGATAATAAGTGATCCAGATTACGGCAATTCGCTATCATCAGCATATGATCTCGGGCATCTGGCTGATTGAGGGAATAATCGTCGGCCAGAAAATATTCAAAACCACATAAATACTGTGTGTTTAGTACAATCCATCGGCAGCTTGAAAAGAAGGTTCACATGTTAAACAACATTCGTATCGAAGAAGACTTGTTGGGTACCAGGGAAGTTCCAGCGGATGCCTACTACGGTGTTCACACTCTGAGAGCGATTGAAAACTTCTACATCAGCAACAGCAAAATCAGCGACATCCCTGAGTTTGTCCGTGGCATGGTGATGGTGAAGAAAGCCGCAGCACTGGCCAACAAAGAGCTGCAAACCATTCCTAAAAGCGCGGCAAATGCGATTATCGCGGCCTGCGATGAAGTGCTGAACAACGGAAAATGCATGGACCAGTTCCCGGTTGACGTCTATCAGGGCGGCGCGGGTACCTCCGTCAACATGAATACCAACGAAGTACTGGCAAACATTGGCCTGGAGCTGATGGGTCACCAGAAAGGTGAATACCAGTACCTGAACCCGAACGACCACGTGAACAAATGCCAGTCCACCAACGACGCCTACCCTACCGGCTTCCGTATCGCGGTGTATGCCTCTGTGGTGAAACTGGTGGACGCGATCAACCAGCTGGGCGATGGCTTCCAGCGCAAAGCGGTTGAGTTCCAGGATATCCTGAAAATGGGTCGTACCCAGCTGCAGGACGCGGTGCCAATGACCCTTGGTCAGGAGTTCCACGCGTTTAACGTGCTGCTGAACGAAGAAACTAAAAACCTGCTGCGCACCTCCGAACTGCTGCTGGAAGTGAACCTGGGCGCCACCGCCATCGGTACACGTCTGAACACCCCGGACGGCTATCAGCAGCTGGCGGTACAGAAGCTGGCGGAAGTCTCTAACCTGCCAGTTGTGCCTGCAGAAGACCTGATTGAAGCCACCTCAGACTGCGGCGCCTACGTCATGGTACACAGTGCCCTGAAACGTCTGGCGGTGAAACTGTCCAAAATTTGTAATGACCTGCGCCTGCTCTCTTCCGGCCCGCGCGCTGGCCTGAACGAAATCAACCTGCCAGAACTGCAGGCGGGTTCCTCCATCATGCCGGCCAAAGTAAACCCGGTGGTGCCAGAAGTGGTGAACCAGGTGTGCTTCAAAGTCATCGGTAACGATACGACCGTGACCATGGCCTCCGAAGCGGGTCAGCTGCAGCTGAACGTAATGGAGCCAGTGATTGGTCAGGCGATGTTCGAATCCATCCACATCCTGACTAACGCCTGCTACAACCTGCTGGAAAAATGCATTAACGGCATCACAGCGAATAAAGAAGTCTGTGAAGGTTATGTCTATAACTCCATCGGGATCGTCACTTACCTCAACCCGTTCATCGGTCACCACAACGGCGACATCGTCGGTAAGATTTGCGCCGAAACCGGTAAGAGCGTGCGTGAAGTGGTGCTGGAGCGCGGGCTGTTGACCGAAGCCGAGCTGGACGATATCTTCTCGGCCCAGAACCTGATGCACCCGGCATATAAAGCGAAACGATATACCGATGAAAGCGAACAGTAACCGTTCAGGCTAAGCTTCCGAAAGGCACGTCACTTGTGACGTGCCTTTTTTCTTTTTAGGCGTTACCAAAATACAACAATTCAATATCAACTTGTTAATAAGCAAGGCAGGTCCTTATGTTTGGAGCAGAACTCGTCATCGTCCTGTTGGCGATTTATTTGGGAGCAAGACTCGGGGGTATCGGCATCGGTTTTGCCGGCGGTCTCGGGGTGCTCGTTCTTACCCTTATCTTTCAGATTAAACCCGGCGCTATCCCGTTTGACGTTATCGAAATCATCATGGCCGTTATTGCCGCTATCGCCGCCATGCAGGTGGCTGGCGGCATGGACTATCTGGTCAGTCTGGCGGAGCGTATGCTGCGCCGTCATCCAAAATACATTACCTTCCTTGCCCCGCTGGTGACCTGGTTTATGACCATTCTCGCCGGTACTGGCCACACCGCCTTCTCCACGCTGCCGGTGATTACCGAAGTGGCAAAAGAGCAGGGCATTCGTCCGTCTCGCCCACTCTCTATTGCGGTGGTGGCGTCCCAGATTGCGATAACCGCCTCGCCTATTTCCGCGGCGGTGGTGTTCTTTGCCGGTATCCTGGAACCCATGGGCGTGAGCTACCTGACACTGCTGGCGATCTGTATTCCGGTAACGCTGATTGCGGTGATGATCACCGCTGTGCTGTGTAACTTCCTTGGCGCTGAACTGAAAGACGATCCGGTTTATCAGGAACGCCTTGCCAAGGGTGAAGTGAGCCTGCGCGGCAGCCAGGTCTTCAAGCTGAAGCCGCACGCAAAACGTTCTGTGGTGCTGTTCCTGATCGGTATCGTCGCCGTCATGTTCTACGCGACCGCCATCAGTGACACCGTAGGTCTGATCCAGAACCCGGTCCTGCCGCGTAACGAAGCGATCGTTGTATTCATGCTGACCATCGCCACGCTGATTAGCATCACCTGTAAAATTGATACCAGCGAAGTGCTGAACGCCAGCACCTTCAAATCCGGTATGAGCGCCTGTGTGTGCGTGCTGGGTGTAGCCTGGCTGGGTGATACCTTCGTGAAAGCGCACATCAGTGATATCCAGACCGTCGCTGGCGACCTGCTGCACAACTATCCGTGGCTGCTGGCGGTCGTGCTGTTCTTTGCTGCCACCCTGCTTTACTCTCAGGCGGCGACCACCAAAGCGCTGATGCCTGCGGCACTGATGCTGGGCGTAACGCCGTTAACCGCCATCGCCTCGTTTGCTGCCGTCTCTGCCCTGTTCGTGCTGCCAACCTACCCAACCCTGCTGGCGGCGGTAGAGATGGATGACACCGGCTCTACCCGTATCGGTAAGTACGTGTTTAACCATGCATTCCTGATCCCAGGTGTGGTCGCGATTACGCTGTGCGTCATCCTCGGCTTTATCATCGGGGGCGTGGTGCTGTAAACCGTTGCGGGTTGTAAAAATAGTTAAAATTGGGCCGCTCTGCGGCCCGTTTCATTAATGACCTATTGTCTTGCGTGATATAGTGAAGCCTTTCGTGATGAGGAGGTCGACTTATGAACACGCCTGATGCTGTTGTCGTACTGTGTACCGCCCCTGATGAAGCTTCCGCCCAGGATCTCGCCGCCAAAGTGCTGGCCGAAAAACTGGCCGCCTGCGTAACGCTCCTTCCCGGTGCCACTTCCCTTTACTACTGGGAGGGCAAACTGGAGCAGGAGTACGAAGTCCAGATGTTGCTCAAAACCAATCAGGCGAATCAGCAGGCGCTACTCGACTGCCTCAAATCTCATCATCCTTACCAAACTCCGGAGCTGCTGGTATTGCCCGTGCTCCACGGTGATAACGACTATCTCTCATGGCTCAACGCTTCCTTACGCTGATCCTGCTGCTGTGCAGCACATCAGTCTTTGCCGGGTTGTTTGACGCGCCCGGCCGTTCGAACTTCATTCCGGCCGATCAGGCGTTTGTTTTTGATTTTCAACAAAACCAGCACGACCTGACCCTCACCTGGCAGGTGAAAGAGGGCTATTATCTCTACCGCAAGCAGGTAAGCATTACCCCTGCCCAGGCAAACGTAGGGGCTTTACAGCTGCCTGCCGGCGAGTGGCACAAGGATGAGTTTTACGGCAAGAGTGAGATCTACCGCCAGCGTTTAAGCGTGCCCGTCACCGTGAATCAGGCGGATAAAGGCGCGACCCTGACGGTGACCTATCAGGGCTGTGCGGATGCCGGATTCTGCTATCCGCCAGAAACGAAGATCGTTCCGCTCAGCGAAGTGAAGGTGGCGGCTGCCTTTTCCCCTCTCCCCTCTGGGGAGAGGGCCAGGGTGAGGGGAGAAGGCGAAGCCGCGTCTGACCTTCCATTCTCAGCGCTTTGGGCCTTGCTGATTGGCATTGGCATTGCTTTTACTCCCTGCGTACTGCCGATGTATCCGCTCATCTCCGGCATCGTGCTGGGGGGTAAGCAACGCCTTTCCACCGCACGCGCCCTACTGTTGGCCTTTATTTATGTACAGGGGATGGCGTTAACCTATACCGCCCTTGGCCTTGTGGTTGCCGCTGCGGGGTTACAGTTCCAGGCCGCCCTTCAGCACCCTTACGTGCTGATTGGCTTGTCGGTTGTCTTCATCCTGCTGGCATTGTCGATGTTCGGCCTGTTTACCCTGCAGCTGCCGTCGGCGCTGCAAACCCGTTTAACGTTGATGAGTAACCGTCAGCAAGGGGGGTCGGCAGGTGGCGTGTTTGTCATGGGGGCCATCGCCGGATTAATTTGCTCTCCCTGTACCACCGCCCCGCTGAGCGCCATCCTGCTCTATATCGCCCAGAGCGGTAATATGTGGCTTGGGGGCGGGACACTTTATCTCTATGCGTTGGGCATGGGTCTGCCGCTGGTGCTGGTGACAGTATTTGGCAACCGCCTGCTGCCAAAGAGCGGCCCGTGGATGGAGACGGTGAAAACCGCGTTTGGCTTTGTCATCCTCGCGCTGCCGGTTTTCCTCCTTGAGCGTATCCTCGGTGACGTCTGGGGTATGCGACTGTGGGCGATGCTCGGCGTAACCTTCTTTGCCTGGGCGTTTATCGTCAGCCTGGGGGCGAAAAAAGCGTGCATGCGCCTGGTGCAAATTCTTCTGCTCGCCGCCGCCCTGGTAAGCGTACGCCCGCTGCAGGACTGGGCGTTTGGCTCACCCGTGGGTCAGACGCAGGCGCATCTGAATTTCATCCAGATTAAGAACGTGGACGAACTCAACAGCGCCCTGGCGGAGGCGAAAGGTAAACCGGTGATGCTCGATCTCTATGCCGACTGGTGTGTCGCCTGCAAAGAGTTTGAAAAATATACCTTTAGCGATCCACAGGTGCAACGCGGGCTGAATGAGACGCTGCTGCTCCAGGCAAACGTCACCGCAAACAGTGCGCAGGACAAGGCGCTGCTGAAACACCTTAACGTTCTTGGTCTGCCCACCATTTTGTTCTTCAATGAACAGGGGGAAGAGCAGCCAGAACAGCGTGTCACCGGGTTTATGGATGCAACGGCATTCAGCGCGCATTTGCGCAATCGCCAACCGTAAACAACACTTTAGACGGGACAAACCGTTGGGAATAGCGGAGGAGAAAACCGTGCAACGCGAAGACGTACTGGGACAAGCCCTGCAATTACTTGAGATTCAAGGGATCGCCAGCACCACGCTTGAGATGGTAGCCGACCGTATCGATTACCCCGTGGATGAACTTAAGCGCTTCTGGCCGGATAAAGAGGCGTTGCTTTATGATGCCCTGCGCTATCTCAGCCAGCAGGTTGATGTCTGGCGCAGGCAGCTGATGCTGAATGAAGAGCTGACCGCGGAACAAAAGTTGCTGGCGCGCTATACGGCCCTGACCGAATGCGTCAGCAACAACCGCTATCCGGGTTGTCTGTTCATCGCCGCCTGTACCTACTTCCCCGATCCTGGTCACCCTATTCACCAGTTGGCGGATCAGCAAAAACGGGCAGCGCATGACTTTACTCACGAGCTGCTGACCCGTCTTGAAGTGGATGACCCGGCAATGGTAGCTAAACAGATGGAGCTGGTGCTGGAAGGCTGCCTGAGCCGCATGCTGGTGAACCGTAGCCAGGCCGATGTGGATACGGCCCATCGTCTGGCGGAAGATATTCTGCGCTTTGCCCAGTGCCGAATGGGTGGGGCGTTGACGTAAGCGTAGTTTAGCTTTTTGCTGCAGAAGCCAGCACATTGCCGTAAAGTTAAGCAGTTGAACCGTTTTTCCCGAAATAATGTTGACGCCCGGTCGCGATTACGGTTTAATGCGCTCCGTTGCCCGGATAGCTCAGTCGGTAGAGCAGGGGATTGAAAATCCCCGTGTCCTTGGTTCGATTCCGAGTCCGGGCACCACTATTTAAAGAACCCAGCCTATGGCTGGGTTTTTGCTTTTCTGCGTTTATAAATCCCTTCTTTAGTATTCTTGTTTCTCTTTGCCGTGTGATCCATACCCGGTGGCGCTGCGCTTACCGGGCCGACAGGTTTCGTAGGCCGGATAAGGCGAAGCCGCCATCCGGCGTGTTTTCTAACGCCCAAAGCAAAAAACCCCGCACCTTACGGTACGGGGTTCTTCTAATTTGATGCCTGGCAGTTCCCTACTCTCACATGGGGAGACCCCACACTACCAT